>ENA-UZWT01000438-UZWT01000438.1-metagenome-genome-assembly--contig:-Day-1-50m-contig-438_pt1 | contig 179237 bp, 152 predicted proteins | sample MGYA00260338_ERZ794898 | MGnify/ENA metagenome assembly ERZ794898 | reverse complement strand
ACTTTATAAAAGTATAACCGTTTTATTGTTTTAGTAGCGGGAGCTGGACTCGAACCAGCGACCTTCGGGTTATGAGCCCGACGAGCTACCTACTGCTCTATCCCGCGTTGTGAATGGCAAAAATACAAAACTTCTCTGATATAGCAATAGCTCTTCGGCAATCCTTACCTTTGCAATATGCATAAAGCAGGTTTTGTCAACATCATCGGGAATCCTAACGCAGGGAAATCAACGCTAATGAATGCTCTTATGGATCAAAAGTTGTCCATTATCACAGCCAAAGCACAAACAACCCGACACCGTATTCTTGGTATTTACAATACGGCTGAAGCTCAAGTAATCTTCTCAGACACTCCTGGAATCATCAAACCCGATTACGCCTTGCAAGAGCACATGATGGACGCTACAAACTCTTCCTTTGATGATGCCGATGTAATGCTATTGCTCATTGCCACTGATGACAAACGTGAGATGGAAGAAAAAACATGGTCGAGAATCAAAAGTTTTAAAGGAAAATTGCTTCTTGTTTTGAATAAAGTTGATCTTTCTGATCAAAAGAAATTGGAAGAAATCGCTATTTTATGGCAATCAAAACTCCCTGACGCCGAATTGTGGAGCATATCAGCAACAGAAAACTTTCGTGTGCTTGAGTTGCGCGATAGAGTTCTTTCTCTTTTGCCTAATCACCCACCTTTCTTTCCCAAAGATCAAGTGACGGACAAGCCAGAGCGATTTTTTGTCAACGAATCGATTCGAGAACAAATTTTATTACGTTACCAGAAAGAAATCCCATATGCTGTGGAAGTTGTCACCGAACAGTTTGAAGAAACAGAAAAGATTATCCGAATTCGGAGTTTGATTATTGTTGAACGAAATTCTCAAAAAGGAATCATTGTGGGCAGCAAAGGAAGCGCCATAAAATCTGTAGGTGTCGGAGCACGGAAAAGCCTTGAAAACTTCTTTGGAAAAAAAGTTCATTTGGAACTTTTTGTCAAAGTCAATAAAAATTGGCGTTCAAATTCAACACAATTGCAACGTTTTGGGTATTCTTCTTCCCAAAAGAATTAGTTTTGCCACCTAAAGAGATACCCAGTGAGTAATTTCGTAGCAATTGTCGGAAGACCAAATGTTGGAAAATCTACACTTTTCAACCGACTTATTCAGCGCAGAGAAGCCATTGTTGATTCAACAAGTGGAGTTACTCGCGACCGACATTATGGCAAAACAGATTGGAACGGCAGAGAGATTACACTCATTGACACTGGAGGTTATGTCATCGGGGGTGATGATGTTTTTGAAACTGCAATCGACCAGCAGGTTGAAGTGGCTGTCGAAGAAGCTGATGCTATTCTTTTTATTGTAGACGTTGAAGTAGGTGTAAGCGTAATGGACGAAGAAGTCGCTCGTCTTTTGCGTCGCTCGGACAAGCCAGTTTTGCTTGTTATCAATAAGGTGGACAACGCCCTGCGTGTTGCAGACACCGTTGAATTTTTTGCATTGGGGATCGAAAAAAATTTTCATATTTCTGCAGTGAATGGCAGTGGGACAGGCGAATTGCTGGACGCCATCATTCATGTACTCCCCGAGTTCAAGGACCCAGAAGAAATCGATCTTCCCCGTTTTGCCGTTGTTGGACGACCTAACGCTGGAAAATCATCTTTTATCAACGCGTTGCTAGGAACAGAACGGAATATTGTGACAGATCAAGCGGGAACGACTCGTGATAGCATTGACACAGTTTACAACCAATTTGGATTTGAGTTTGTACTTGTTGATACGGCAGGAATTCGAAAAAAATCTAAAGTCAAAGAAAATATTGAGTTTTATTCAGTGATGCGAGCTCTTCGTACCATAGAATATGCAGATGTATGTCTCGTGCTATTTGATGCGACCCGGACTTTTGATAGCCAAGTCAAAAACATTTTTTGGCTAGCAGCCAGAAATCACAAAGGAATTGTGATTTTGGTTAACAAATGGGACTTGGTTGAAAAGGATACCCATGCGACAAAAGCATTTACTGAAACCATTCGAGAAGAAATTGCGCCATTTGGTGACGTGCCTATTGTTTTTATTTCGAGTTTAACAAAACAACGTGTTTTTAAAGCAATCGAAACAGCGGTTGACGTTTATAAGAAACGAAGCAAACGAATTCCTACTCGAGAGCTCAACGATTTCATGTTGCCAATCATTCAAAAATATCCACCGCCCGCCATCAAAGGGAAGTATGTGAAAATCAAATTTTGTGTGCAATTACACAGCAAGCATCCACAGTTTGCTTTCTTCTGTAATCTGCCACAATATGTTAAAGATCCTTACAAACGATTTTTGGAAAACAAATTGCGTGAACACTACGACTTCAGTGGTGCTACGATTGATATTTTTCTTCGGAAAAAGTAGTTATAAATTCTCGCGTATACGAAGTAGTTCTTCGCGAATGGACTTTAATCGCCGAACGATTTGATGCTGGCCACCACCACTTTGTGAAATAATTTCTTTTTTTGCGCCTTCTAACGTAAACCCTCTTTCTTTTACGAGGTAGTGAATCAGTTCAATCTTATCAATGTCCTGTGCGGTAAACTTTCGTGTACCTCTCGCATTTTTTTTGGGAGTAAGGTGTTCAAACTCCTTTTCCCAAAAACGAATGAGTGAGGGGTTAACGTCAAAAGCCTCAGAGACTTCTCCTATGCTATAATATAGTTTTTCTGGAAGTTGAGTGCGCATTAGTCAAGAGATTGATTCTCACGATTAGCTGCTTCAAGAAGTGCATTAAATTCAGCTGTGTTCAGATCAGCGTAGTAAAAGTTGATCGGGTTGACATGAACGCCATCTTTTCGAATTTCGTAATGGAGGTGAGGAGCAACAGAACGACCAGTATTTCCTACATATCCAATAAGGTCTCCTCTTTTCACTTGTTGGCCACGTCGCACATTGTATTTGCTCAAGTGAGCGTAGAGTGTAACGTATCCAAATCCGTGGTCAATGCGAATGTGTTTCCCGTAGCCAGGAGCTCGGCCATCCACACGGATCACTTTTCCATCGCTTGTTGCATATATGGGTGTTCCTGTTGGCGCTGAGAAGTCCATACCCTTATGCTTACGACGAGTTTTGGTAAAAGGGTCTGTTCGCCAACCGTACCCAGAAGCCATGCGGCGTAAATCTTTATTGTTGATGGGTTGGATTGATGGAATAGCGGAAAGCAAGACTTCTTTATCCAAAGCCATTCTTTGAATCTCATCTAATGATTTGGATTGAACCACGACCTGTTTGGACAGAATTTCCATACGCCGTGTAGAATTAATCACCAATTTGGAATTGTCATACCCTTCAAGATCGGTATAGCGATTTACTCCGCCAAAGCCGGCTTTACGAACATCATCTGATATGGGGTTTGCTTCGAAGATCACACGGTATATTTCATTGTCACGATCTTGAAGATTATCGAGAACATTTTCGATTTGTGTCATCTTTCGATTGAGCTGCTCAAACTGTAGTTGATAGTTTTTAATCTCTCTTGCTTGCGAAATTTCTTTTGGCGTTTCTATGGCAGGAGAGGAAAGAAGTGCCAGTAACATGGCGAAACCAAAGAGTGCAGAAACAGTCAAAAACACGAAAGCGTTACGAAATCGAACACTGTTTTTAACTTCAATTCTCTTGTAGGAGAGGGTCTCTTGATCGTAATAAAACTTATACTTTGGCATTTGTTAAAATGTGCTAATTTTACAATCTATTAATAGCAAATCATTGCAAATATAAAAAATGTTCTCTCAACTTCTTTTATTTGCAAACTAAAGGGACAATATGAAGGCGCAAGAAATACGGCAAAAGTTTTTTGAATTTTTCCAATCCAAATCTCACAAAATTGTTCCTTCGGCTCCGCTCGTCAATAAAAACGACCCATCACTGCTGTTTGTCAACGCTGGAATGAATCCCTTTAAAGAATATTTTTTGGGGCACAAAAACGCAACAGACAAACGCGTGGCAGATACGCAAAAGTGTTTGCGTGTTTCTGGCAAGCATAACGATTTAGAAGAAGTAGGCAAAGACACCTACCACCACACCTTATTTGAAATGCTTGGAAATTGGAGCTTTGGAGATTATTTCAAGGAAGAAGCCATAGCTTACGCATGGGAGTTTCTAACCGAAGTGATGAAAATTGACAAAAGTAGTTTGTATGTAACCGTTTTTGAAGGAGATCAATCGGAAGGTTTAGGAACAGATAAGGAAGCCATTGATTTTTGGAAATCACATATCGATTCAGAGCGTATATTAATGGGCTCCAAAAAGGATAATTTCTGGGAAATGGGCGATCAAGGCCCTTGTGGTCCTTGTTCAGAAATCCACGTTGATATCCGATCAGCTGAAGATAAGTCAAAAACCCCAGGGGCGGAGTTGGTCAATAAAGATCATCCCCAGGTTGTTGAAGTCTGGAATCTAGTTTTTATAGAATTTAACAGAAAGGCAAATGGCTCTTTAGAAAAACTTCCTCATAAGCATATTGATACGGGAATGGGCTTTGAACGACTCTGTATGGTTGCTCAAGGTGTGCAGTCCAACTATGATACGGATATATTTATCCCACTTATCAGAGAAATCGAAACACGTACAGCATCTGCATATGGCAAAGAAGAATCGGTAGATATCGCAATTCGAGTTATTGCCGACCACCTACGTGCAGTATCGTTTTCTATTGCCGACGGGCAGCTTCCTTCCAACAACGGCGCAGGCTATGTAATTCGACGAATTCTCCGTCGTGCCATCCGGTATGGCTATACTTTTCTAAACCAAAAAGAACCATTTATTTATGCCTTAGTAGAAACTTTGACAGCACAAATGGGAGCTGCTTTTCCTGAATTGAAGGAGCAGCAAAATTTTATTCAGAATGTGATCAAAGAAGAAGAACAGTCTTTTTTACGAACCTTGGCTCAAGGTCTAGTAATGCTACATCAACTTATTTCTTCCAATACTAGCAAAGAGTTGTCCGGCGCACAAGCATTTGAGTTGTATGATACTTTTGGTTTTCCTATTGACCTAACAGCACTTATACTCTCCGAAAATAGTATGACCCTCAATGAGGTGGATTTTGCTAAAGAAATGGAAAAGCAAAAGGCGCGTTCGCGGGCAGCTGCTCAAGTCGATGCAGAAGATTGGGTTCAACTTATTGATGATACTGAGCAAGAATTTCTGGGTTACAAGATGCTAACAACACCTGTTCGCATTGTTCGCTATCGAAAAATCACTAACAGTTTCGGAGATTTATATCAACTAATTTTCAATATGACCCCTTTCTACCCCGAGGGTGGTGGCCAAGTGGGCGATAAAGGCTACTTGGAGGCACCTAATGGAAATGTCACTTATATCTATGACACTAAACGTGAAAACAATATAATTGTGCACACTGCAAATCAGCTTCCTGCTGACTTAGGTGCTACTTATACAGCTGTTGTTGATAAACAAAAACGTGATGCTACTTCGAGTAATCACACAGCTACTCACTTGTTGCACCAAGCACTTCGCAGTATTTTAGGACCACACGTATCACAAAAAGGATCGATGGTTCGATCGGGATATTTGCGTTTCGACTTCTCACATTTCTCCAAGTTGACTCAAGAAGAATTGGTGGCAGTCGAAGCCTTTGTAAACGCAAGAATTCAGGAGCAAATTGAATGTAAGGTAGATTCAAACGTTCCTTTTCAACTAGCTATTGACAGTGGCGCAATGGCACTCTTTGGAGAAAAATACGGTGATACTGTACGAACAGTTCGTTTTGGTGAATCAATGGAATTGTGTGGAGGTACACATGTAAATAATACCTCTGCATTATGGCATTTTACGATAACAGGTGAATCAGCGGTTGCTGCTGGTATCCGGAGAATTGAAGCGGTTACGGGTGAAGAAGCTAAAAAATTAGTTTATGAACAGGCAGCCATGATGGATGCGTTAAAATCACAACTCAAAACCCCGAAAGATGTGGTACAATCGGTACGAACTCTGCAAGACGAAAACACGAAATTACGAAAGGAGATAGAGCAACTCAATAACCAAATGGTTAAACAACTAACTGTGGAGTTGGCCAGTGAAATTTCGACAGTCAAAGGTGTGTCATTTTTATGCAAAGAAGTAGATCTCGACGCCTCAAGCATGAAAGACGCTTTGTTTCAACTCGGTAAAGGTCGAACAGACTTGGTTATGGTGCTGGGGAGTAAAAAAAATAACAAACCTCTATTGTCCTGCTACGTGTCAAAGGAGCTTGCTGAGCAAGGAATTTTTCAGGCTAACACCATCATTAAAACTATTGGGCAGTATATCAAAGGAGGAGGAGGAGGTCAGCCATTTTTCGCAACTGCTGGAGGTAATGATCCAAATGGATTGTCAGATGCTTTAGAAGCAGCGAGGAAATTACTTTGATCAGATTTATCGTCACAATCAATTCTTAAGAATTCTCACGAAATCCATAAGGGCAATGTCTGCAATTGTTTTCACAACAATAACCTCGTTTTTTGTGATATTGCTCTGTAAACACAATATTCCCTTCAGCTGTACGATAGGAATCGCCTTCCTTTATGGGGATGATTTTCTTTTTCACTCGTTAAAAATAGCTGTTTTTGCCACAACACATACATTTACATATGCTTAAGATTGCTAACCCCCCTTTCAATGAACCATTACACCTTTCTGAATTTCAGGGAGAATTGGAGGTGACAATCAAACGAGAGGATCGTATCCATCCCGATGTCTCAGGGAATAAGTTCAGGAAACTCAAGTATAATCTTATTCATGCTAAAAAAGAAGGACATGCTAGCTTGTTAACTTTTGGGGGTGCATTCTCAAACCATTTGGCAGCAGTTGCGGCTGCAGGTCAGCAATGTGGTTTTCAGACACATGCAATTGTGCGCGGTGAAGAACTGAAAGATTCTCCTCTCAATCCAACCCTTGCCTATTGTAAACGCCTGGGAATGGAACTACATTTTGTGAGTCGCTCGCTTTACCGACATAAAGAGAAAGCATTATCAGAGTTGTCGATTTCTCCTTCTGATTTTTATGTTATTCCTGAGGGTGGCACCAATGCCTTAGCTGTAGAAGGTTGTCGTGAAATTCTTAATAAAACAGATACTGACTTCGATACAATAGCGGTTGCGGTTGGGACTGGTGGGACTATGGCCGGACTCATTCAGTCTGTTGCCGACCACCAACAGGTGGTCGGATTTCAAGTGGTAAAAGATATAGAAATACCCCGTCGGATTCGTACCTTTGCTACGCACAACAGGTGGACGCTAGTGCCTACACATGATCAAGTGGGCTATGCAAAAACACCTAAAGCATTAATTGATTTTGCCGTGAAGGTAGCTGATCAAACAGGGGTAGTTTTAGACCCTCTTTATACAGCTCCTATGGTGTGGCATCTCACGAAAAAATGGAAAGAAAACAAATGGAGTTTTGGAAATCGAATATTGATTGTTCATACTGGAGGTTATCAATCAATCGCAGGAGTAAATCAACGATTAGAGGAGCAAAAAAGCTCGCTGCGTTGGCCTTTATAATGTTGTTGGTTTCCTGTGGGAGCAAAAAACAGGTTTATTATGCAAACAATAACTTATCGGAGAAAACGATAAAGCCAAAGCCAACAAAAAAGAATAAAAAAACGAATAAAGAGGTGGTGTATTCTTCGGACCCTAAAATTCGTTATGTCCAACAGTTCGGAGCCATCGCTCAGGATGAAATGCGGCGATATAAAATTCCTGCTAGCATTACTCTTGCACAGGGTCTTTTAGAGTCGCAATCAGGGCAAGGGGTTCTTGCGTTAAAATCCAATAATCATTTTGGGATTAAGTGCAAACGCAACTGGAACGGAAGAAAAGTTTATCATGACGATGACGCCGCTGGAGAGTGTTTTCGGGCGTATAAAGATCCAAAGGACTCCTACCGTGACCACTCATTATTTTTAGTTGATCGGGATCGTTATGCTAGTTTATTCAAACTCAAGAAAGACGACTATAAAGGTTGGGCTAAAGGGCTTAAAAAGGCGGGATATGCTACCGATCCTTCTTATGCTGAAAAACTCATTCGCCTTATTGAGAGTTTAGAGCTTTGGAAATTTGACAATTCAAAATCTACCCCTAAATTTAAAATCTCTAATGCTCCTATTCATGTGGTGCAAAAAGGAGATACGCTATTTGGCATTTCGAAAAAATACAGCATTTCGGTTGCTAAGATCAAAAAAATGAATGGTTTAACTTCATCCGAGATACAAATCGGACAACGTATTCGTCTAGAGAAATGAGGTATCAACGAAGTAGTACATTATTTAAAGAAGCCCAAAAGGTAATTCCAGGAGGAGTAAACTCTCCTGTTCGCGCATTCAAATCAGTAGGTGGCACTCCTATTTTTATTAAAGAGGCCTCTGGCGCTTACCTTCGTGATGAGGATGGAAACCAATATATAGATTTTATATCTTCTTGGGGTCCGTTGATTTTAGGTCATTCTTTTGAGCCAGTTGTCAAGGCCGTCCAAAAACAAGCTGAAAAAGGAACTTCTTACGGAATACCCACTCAATTGGAAACGACAATAGCTGATCTTGCGACTTCAATGGCGCCCAATATCGATAAGATTCGTTTTGTGAATTCGGGGACAGAGGCTTGTATGAGCGCCGTACGACTTGCCCGCGGATTTACATCGAGGGAAAAAATCATTAAATTTTCAGGTTGTTATCACGGACACTCGGATGCCTTTTTGATACAAGCAGGTAGTGGAGCTGTAACTTTTGGAAGTCCAAATTCACCAGGAGTAACTGTGGGAACTGCCAAAGACACTTTGTTGGCCAATTATAATAACACCCAAAGTGTTACTCACCTTTTTGAATCAAACCCCGAGCAGATAGCAGCTGTCATTGTTGAGCCAGTCGCGGGAAATATGGGGTGTATCCCACCTGACCCTGGGTTTATGGAAAGCCTTCGTTATTTGTGTGATCAATACGGGGCCTTGCTCATATTTGATGAAGTTATGACTGGCTTTCGTCTTGCTGCGGGTGGTGCACAACAAGTCCTTGGGGTTGACGCTGATATTGTGACTTACGGAAAGGTTATTGGTGGTGGTTTGCCTGTGGGTGCTTTTGCTGCACGAAATGAAATCATGACTTTTTTAGCACCTGAGGGACCAGTTTATCAAGCGGGTACCCTAAGTGGAAACCCTCTTGCAATGGCAGCTGGATTGGCCATGCTCACTGCCCTCGATCAAAACCCAGAAGTATTCGAAAGTTTGGCAAATAAAACAGCATACTTGCATGATGGCATGGAAAAAATCCTTTCTAAACAAAGGGTTCCTTTCCAGATTAATCGCTTTGGGTCGATGCTCTCATTACATTTTACCGATTCTCCAGTTGTCGACTTCAAATCGGCTGCAAAGGGAAATAATAAGTCCTTTAATAAATATTTTCATGGAATGTTAAAGCGTGGGGTATATTTACCACCTAGTGCATTTGAAAGTTATTTTCTAAATGATGCAATTTCATACAAAGACCTCGACGTCACTATTCAGGCATTTCATGAAACTATTCGTGAAATGTAAAGTTGCTTTATTCCTGTAAAGGTTTCCATGCGAGCTAACGTATTTTTTACGTGGTATTTGAACGCTGTCCAGCCTTTTCTTTATAACAAAAAATTTAGCTCATGAGGTTGACAAAAAGGCCTTCGTCATTTTTGGAGACTTTTGCTAAGTCATAGGCGGAGAGTCCTTTTATTGCTTTATCCCATTTTTTATTGCTGAGACCTGCTTTTTCTTTCAGCTCAGAAAGAGTTATTGGACTCTTCTGCTTCAGAAGTTTTAAAACAACTTCCTCTTCCTCAGTCAACGTTGGCCCTTGAACTTCAGGACGCATTTGCGGAAAAAACAGAACTTCTTGAATGGAACTGTTGTTTGTCATTAGCATGACTAACCGGTCAATTCCAATGCCGATTCCAGACGTTGGTGGCATTCCGTATTCGAGTGCGCGCACAAAATCATGGTCAATGAACATTGCTTCGTCGTCCCCCTTTTCAGATAATGAAAGTTGGTCTTCAAAACGCTCTAACTGATCAATGGGGTCGTTAAGTTCCGAATATGCATTGGCAAGTTCTTTTCCATTGACCAAAAGTTCAAAGCGTTCCGTTAGTCCAGGTTTATCACGGTGAATTTTTGTCAATGGACTCATCTCCTTGGGATAGTCCGTGATAAAGGTTGGTTGGATATAGTGATGCTCACAGCAGCTTCCGAAAATTTCGTCGATGAGTTTTCCAACGCCCATGCTTTCATCAGCTTCAATGCCGAGTGACAATGCTGTCTTGCGCAAGTTGTTTTCGTCCATTCCCGTGACATTGATTCCTGTATGCTTTTCAATCGCATCTAAGATTGGTACACGTGGATATGGTGCTTTAAAGTCTATATTGTGTTCGCCAACTGTAACTTCAGAAGTGCCATGGGTATCCATAGCCACTTGTTCTAATAGAGATTCTGTGGTTTCCATCATCCAGTGGTAGTCTTTATAAGCCACATATAGTTCCATTACGGTAAACTCTGGATTATGGGTTCTGTCCATTCCCTCGTTTCTAAAATCTTTGGCGAATTCATACACACCATCAAGTCCGCCAACAATGAGTCTTTTCAGATAAAGCTCATTGGCAATGCGTAAATAAAGTGGAATGTTTAATGCGTTGTGATGAGTTACAAATGGACGGGCTGCAGCTCCACCAGGAATCGGTTGCAAGATAGGTGTTTCGACTTCTAGGTATCCCATGTTATTGAAGAACGAACGAATAGTGTTTGTAATTTTTGTTCGCTTTATAAAAGTGTCTTTTACTTGCGGATTCACGATCAAGTCAACGTAGCGCATACGGTATCGTTGCTCAGGATCAGAAAAAGAATCATAGGTATTGCCGTCAGCGTCTGTTTTTGGCAAGGGTAGAGGTCGAAGTGATTTACTTAAAACGTGTAAGGTCTCAACCTGCACTGTTTTCTCGCCAACTTGTGTGGTAAACAAAGTGCCTGACAATCCAATTATATCCCCAATATCTAGCAATTTCTTGTAAACATCGTTGTACATTGTCTTATCTTCCGTAGGACATAGAATGTCACGATTGAAATAGATTTGGACCCGACCTGTGGAGTCTTGTAATTCAGCAAAACTAGCTTTTCCTTGAATCCGACGAGACATCAGTCGCCCAGCGAGTGTTACTTTTTTGCCTTCTACAAAATCGTTTGTAATGAGATCACTGTTGGCGTCGGTAGTAAAAGCAGCGGCTGGAAAAGGATTAATTCCCAATGCGCGTAACTGTTTAAGCTTGTCTCGTCGTACGAGTTCTTGTTCTGAGCGTTCCAAAATTGAGCATAATTTTCAACAAAGATAATCATGCTTAGCCAATTGTACGACTTCGTGTTTGGATTTGTATTTCTTGTCGCATATCTTTCCAATAGTTGTTGTTTTATGGCAACGACGCAACTCGTGCTTGTGTCGTGATGTTAGAATGCTTGTTTTTCACTTACTTTGTGCGGTTGGAGGGTAAATGTCGACACAAAATAGCAACTATTTCAACAACAGCATCATGGATAGAGAGATTCAATTTCGTGACCTTGGACTTTCCGACTATCAAACGATATGGGATTTACAACATGATTTGTTTCAAAAAACCATTGATGTAAAAATTCACAATCGAAGGAGCGAAACCAATCTACCTACCACCAGCCATTTTTTGCTCGTTGAACATTTCCCTGTAATTACGCTTGGGAAAAGTGGAAAGATGGACCATTTATTGATCAATAAAAAAGACCTAGAAAAGGAAGGGATTTCCTTTTACAAAATCGACCGAGGAGGTGATGTCACTTATCACGGACCTGGTCAAATAGTGGGGTATCCAATTTTAGACTTAGATCAATTTTTCACAGATATTCATAAATACTTGCGTTTGTTAGAACAGGTCATCATTAGTACTTTGATGGACTTTGAGATTACTGCGACCAGAAGCAAAGGCGAGACAGGTGTTTGGATTGATGTTGGCACTCCTTTTGCTCGAAAAATATGTGCAATGGGTATCCGTGCAAGTCGATGGGTAACTATGCATGGATTTTCACTCAACGTCAACACTGACCTTAAGCCGTTTGATCACATTGTACCCTGTGGTATTCAAGGAAAAGGAGTCACTTCTATGGCAAAAGAACTGAGTCAAGAAGTTGATATTGAAGAGGTGAAAGAACGTATCAAACACCACTTTCAAGACTTGTTTGACTCTCAATTTGTTTATTGAGGAATTTGATACACGATAAGCTTGTTTTTTTCCCCTTTAGTCGCCAAAAAAACATTCCCTTTTCGGTCATTATCGATAGTAACGGGACCCGTTCCATAGATAGGGAAATGGGGAAGCACATTACCCTTGCGGTCAAAAACAAATATCTTTTCCTCCTGTTCATCACACAGGCTGATATAGGTTCTGTTATTTACAACATGTATTTTGGGCTCTCCATAAAGTCCAAAATCAAGTTCGATAACTCGCCCATTAATTTCGAGTTTGTTTTCAGTCAATAGAGCCATATTTTTTCCTCTTGCTGAAAGTTTATAAGGGGTTTCGAAAGGAAGCGTTCGGTAGCTAATTTTTCCGTTGGTTTCAATGCGGAATAGTCGATTTTTTTGATCCAAACCAACAAAACCATTTTGATGCAAATAGACGTTAGAGTTCAATTTTAAATCGGCAGGTGTTTTAATGCGAACATCCCCTCTTCGATTCAATAACAACAGTTTATCATTTTTCTCAACAATTACTATGTAGTCCCTTGTTCCAATGCGAATGTGCTTTGGAGTGTATTTTAAACTTGCTTTAGAACGATTAAACCCACTGATTTTCTGAAATTTACGGTCCCTTAATTCCCATGTAGTTTGATCAACCAGCATTAGTCGATAATCCCGTGAGTTTTCGTAGTCAAACACAGCAAGTGGCAGCGGAGATTTAAGAGACTTCGTAAACGGCTTTACTGGTTTCGCGTTCCGATCAATGACTTCAAATCGATGTTGTGTTGTGTATGCCATTTGCAGACGACTGTTTTGGTATAAATCAACTTGTAAGATTGGAAATTGAATTTGACTTTCAATTGGTTTTGTCCAAATATTTTTGCCACTCTCATTAATTAGTCGGAGATTGTTTTTTTCATCCTGAATGGCCCATTCAATGGTTCCGTTTAAATGATTCAGCATGGCATTAGGTCCCTGAGCAATCGGTGTATCTATTGAAGCGCTAAACAGGAGCTTGGGTCTTTTATTCGTAACTTCCTCCTGTTTTGCAATTCGTTGGAACTGTAACTGTGCAACGCCACTTTCTACCAATCCAATCCCCAGCCAGTAGGGGTAATCATCGTTTGGCGTTACCGCTAGGTCTTCAGTTAATAATCCGTTTATTTTTTTTGAAAAAGCGTCTTCAAGCCCGACAAGAAGAAAAGAACTTTCCTTTGGAATCTCATTTGCTAATGCGGGAAATTGAGTATCACTTTCTAGTGAATACCCATTGGCGAGTTGGGTGAGTACTTCTTCGAGTTGTTCAATAGTTGTTGTTAGAACCAACATTTCATTGCGTAAGGCAGCATGAGCTAAAATTGGCATTTTTATAAGCGGAGAAGCCAGGTTTGAAATTGTTTTTTCTGGTGAAAACGAATAGGTGTTTAGACCTCTAATTTTTAGTGTTGCCTCAGCATTTTTTTCAAGAAGTTGTTCCAGTTCTTCTACTCCTGACATGTCAAGAATGGCAACTTGATCTTTCGAAGTATATACATTGGCAATCGCTTTTGCTTGCATTACGATACTGTCTAGTGGACTCGTCGCTAGATTATGCTGTGTATTGTACCGATTTCGAATGCTTTCAAAAGATTTATAATCAAAGGCAAACAATGACACGCCTATAGCGTTAAGTGGTACACTGGCAAGTGTTTTTGATAGATTGTGTCGTTGGTTTGCAACCAAATGCATTTTGGTGTACTTCGTCTCTGACAGTAATCCGGTACTGTGTAAAATAACATTACCACTATTGGCTTCGGGACGAATGGCTATCCAAGAAGAAAAGTCTGCAAGTGAGAATGGTGTCTTGTCGTCAAATTTTTGAGCCAATAGAGATTGAGCGCGTTCATTGATAAAAAGTTGGAATGCGTTTGACTTTGAATCAAACAATTTTTGAAGATCTGCATCAGGCACATTAGGTTTTTTGTGCAGTCGAATACTGTTTTCAAGTAAAATCTTAGAATCCGACTCAAAGTAATATTCGTTGTGTACAATTCCATAGCGACTTATGTTTTGTTTCTCAAACCGGACAATAGAAATATTGTTGTAATTCAGCGTATCGCCAATAAGTTTTGGTAAGCTGTCTTGCGGAGCCAAGGGATGAATGAGCAAATATTTATATTCCTTGACACCTTCTTCATGATAACTTATAATGGAATTGCCCAACGGGAGCCAATGTTCGGCAGTTGCGAGAAGTGGGTCGAGGAATGAATTGATCGCTGTATTATTAGCAGTAAAAGCAGCAATGGATTGGATGTCATCCGCTTGGATAATAGCCACGGGTTTTGCAGGTACAAATCCAAGCGGATTTGTTGAGCTCGTTGATGGCGATGAACAACGGGTTAAAATTAAAACTAGAGAGCAAAGAAATAGTAGGCGCATTATACAAAAATAATAAACTTAAAAATCAATTTCAGTTTGCGTTGACAATAATGTAAAACTTTTTCTGTGCCACTTCGACGGACCGATTTTCTGTATGCCTATCCTATGTTTTTTGGTGGGATATCCTTTGTTGGTATCCCATCCGTATTCTGGAAACTCCTCATGCAGCTGCTTCATAAATCGATCCCTTTCGGTCTTTGCCAAAACAGAAGCAGCTGCGATATTTAGAAAGCGTCCATCCCCCTTAATCATGCACGTATGTGGAATGTTTTGAAACGAATGAAATCGGTTTCCATCAACCAGAATATATTCAGGTTTTATGGTAAGCTGTTCAATGGCAAGATGCATGGCTTCAATAGATGCATTGAGGATGTTTATTTCATCAATTCGTTCTGGAAAAACATGAGCAATGGCAAAGGCGGAAGCATCACAGACAATCTCTTCTCGCAATTGATTTCGTTGTTTGGCAGTGAGTTTTTTTGAATCGGTAAGCAATGTGTGTGAATAGGATGGGGGTAGTATAACGGCTGCAGCAGTTACTGGCCCTGCGAGACAGCCTCGTCCAGCTTCGTCGGTGCCACATTCGATACGTTTTGTGTGTTGGGTTCGCATGGAAAACTAAAATACGATAATGCTTTGATATGAGAATTGATTTATAAGCGTCATGCAATAATGATAAACTCAAATTAAACGATGCCTATGGAGATAATTTCGAAAATTGATCATAGTAAAGAAAAGTAATCCATTTGCTCGTTATTCTAGTTTAAGCTTAGGCATTACCTTTGCACTGATGTTGCCAGACCCTATAAGCATGAAATATCTACCTTTACGCAAACAAAATACATGAGAAGTTTTTATGTGGTGTGTTTCTTGTTGTTGGCACTTTTTGTAAAAGCCCAAGAACGTCCTTTGTTAAAAAAATCGAATAAAACATTCGATTTGAAGCGAGACCGTTCACTTCAAAATCAATCTAGCAATGTCTTTTCACAACAAGATAGTCTTTTTGGGACCAATTCAAAAAAGACCATTTCCGAAACTAGACCCATTACAGATTACCTTATTATTTCTCAAAAACGAGACACTACTTTTGTAGATACGACTTTGACTATTGAAAAAGAATACAAGTTTAATTTTAGACGAAAAGATGATTTTGAACAATTAGCTTTTGCCAATTCAGGGCAAACGGTAAACAGTTTATCATTACAGGATGTGCCAAAATCAACGATCCCATCACTTGGTTTTAAAGCTAAAAATCATCAGTTTTTTCAATCCGATGAGGTTTATTATTATCATGTGCCCACGCCACTTACCGAAATGTATTACAAAACTGCTTTTAGTCAAGGACAATCTACGGATGTATTGATCACAGCCAATCTGAGTCCTCGATTGAACTATGCAGTTGCGTATCGTGGTCATAGGTCACTCGGGCACTATCAACATACCTTGTCTGGAGTTCGTCAATTTCGATTCTCGACACGTTATGAAAACTCCAATCAACGATATCGCCTTCGTTTTCAAATGGCCAATCAAAAAATTGAACAACAAGAAAATGGTGGGCTTGACGAAGCGTCATTAATCCATTTCAATAATAAAACAATTGAGTTTGAAGATCGAGCACGTTTGTCTGTCAAGTTTCAAAATGCCACCAATTTTTTTACAGGAAAGCGTTACTTGTTAGAACAAGATTATGCAGTGCTAATGACTTCGGATTCTATAGCATTGCCTGCGTTGCGTTTGGGCCACCGTGTACAAACAGATTCACAGCGACACACCTTTGAGCAGTCAATACCCAGTGCTGAGTTTGGTGAAGTAAATGAAGAGCTATCAGCAGTGAAAGATCTGATCCATTATACGACAACCCGGCATGATTTATTCGCAGTATTTGAACAATCAAAATGGGGTAAAGCAGAAGCCTACAGTTCGGCAATTGACTACCGCTATTCAACAGTACATACTTTAGACGATCCAGATGTTGGTGAGTCGGGTTTTGCAATAGGCGGTCAGTTGGAGTTTACGATTAAAGACATTGTCCTAAGCACAAAAATAGAACAAGCAATAGAAAGTAATTCGATAGGTAGTTTTGCGGAAGCTGAAGTGTCTTTTCCCGAAGTAAGAGGATTTCAAGTTCGTGGGGGGTTTCGTTGGGACAAGTATTCGCCTCGTTTAACACTTCGTCAGTACCATAGTGGTTATGCTTCGTTTGTTTGGGTGTCTAATATGCATAACACCAACCGAGCATCTCTATTTTCAACCCTAACAGCACCTAAGTTGGGCTCTTTTACCGCCCAGTTTACGACGATAGATAACTATGCCTATTTTAGGGAATCAGAGCAAGGGACATTGTATGCCAAGCCAGAACAATGGGGTGACCAAATCAATGTAATGAAATTTCGATGGGACAACCGATTGATTTTCGGGAAGTTTTATGTAAACACCAATTTGCAGTTTCAACAAGTGGATAGCTCGTCTGGGCCACTCCATATTCCTGACTTTATTGGCCGCTCTTCGATTGCTTATGCAGATTACTGGTTTGATAAAGCGGCATATGTGCATATTGGTGCAACGCTAAAGCATTATTCTTCTTTTTATGCGGATTCTTACAGCCCACTTATATCTGATTTTGTTGTGCAAAATCGTGTTAAAATTGGCGGGACTCCGCTGCTGAGTGCCTTTTTTAATGCAAAAATTCAACAAACACGGCTTTATCTTAATGTAGATAACCTTAATGGGATATTTGAGGGCAACAATCGTTTGGCTGCTCCTGATTACCCTTATCGCGACTTTATTGTTCGCTTTGGAATTGTATGGAATTTCTTTAAATAAGGTACTTAAGGATTGCTCGGCAAGTCACCGTGAGTTTTTGTTGGCAATTGTGTCGACCCCATCAAATATTTATCCACTTGATAGGCAGCTTCTCTGCCTTCCGAAATTGCCCAAACAATAAGCGACTGTCCTCTGCGCATATCACCAGCCGAAAAGATATGTGGCACATTGGTTTGATATGTCTTTGTATCAGCGTTGATGTTAGAGCGTGTGTCAAGACGAATACCGAGTTTTTCCGCTAAGGTTGCTTCAGGTCCTAAAAACCCTAACGCTAGTAATGCAAGGTCACAAGGCCACACCTTTTCAGAATTCGGTTTTTCAATAAGTTTAGAACGCCCGTCTTCTTGTTTTTCCCAACGAATATTTACCGTTTTAAGCCCCTTGATTCTCCCATTTTCATCACTAACAAATTCTTTTGTCATAATACTCCATTCGCGATGACTTCCTTCTTCGTGTGATGAAGATGTTTTGTGATTAAAGGGCCAGTAGGGCCATGGATGATCTTCAGTTCTGTGATCAGACGGTTTTGGCAAAATTTCAAAGTTTGTCACACTCGCAGCTCCTTGACGGTTTGACGTGCCGATACAGTCAGAGCCCGTGTCTCCACCACCTATCACAATAACATTTTTACCTTGTGCGTGCAGCTCAGGATCAACTTCTGTTGCTCCATCTACCCAACGGTTGCTTTTTGGCAAGAAATCCATGGCTTGGACAACACCCTTTAAATCAGCGCCAGGAATTGGTAGTCTTCGTCGGATTGTGGCACCCCCACATAGGACAACAGCATCAAAGTTTTTTAACTTTTCTACACTGTAGTTTTTTCCAACTTCAACACCCATTTCGAAGATAATACCTTCCTCTTCAAGAAGAGATGCCCTGCGATCGATTACATTTTTTTCTAACTTAAAGTCAGGGATTCCATAGCGTAATAAGCCACCAACTTTTTCGTCACGTTCAAACACAGTAACGGTGTGTCCTGCTCTATTGAGTTGTTGGGCTGCAGCCAAACCTGCAGGGCCTGAACCTACAACAGCGATTTTTTTATTGGTTCTGTTTATTGGAGGATTCGCCTGAATCCACCCTTCTTTAAATCCACGTTCAACGATGTACTTTTCGATCATCTCAATAGAAACGGGCGGATTGACGATGCCTAATACACAAGCAGCCTCACACGGTGCGGGGCACAATCTTCCTGTGAATTCAGGGAAGTTGTTTGTTGAATGAAGAATTCGCAATGCTTTCTTCCAGTCGTTCTGATATACAGCGTCATTGAAATCGGGGATCATATTTCCTAACGGGCAACCGCTATGACAAAAAGGAACACCACAATCCATGCAACGTGCACCTTGGTCTTGTAGTTTTTCTACTCCTGGATTTACAGTAAACTCTTTGTAGTTTTTGACACGGTCTGCAACAGGAATGTTGGCCTCATCAATTCGATTATACTCTATAAAACCTCTTAACTTTCCCATATTAATTTACTTCTTGTTTTGCCTCTTCAGCCAAGCGAGCTAATGCTTTTTTGTAGTCAGTAGGCATTACTTTTATAAAATTCTTTTGCTCTGTTTCCCACTTATTGAGAATAGCAGTCGCTTTTTCACTTGCAGTATATTCCTTATGATTTGCTATCAACTGTTTAAGTTGTTGTAAATCATCGCGTCCAGGATCTTCGAGTCCGATCATTTCCATATTGAAGTTACGCTCATCAAATTTGCCGTTTGGGGAATAGAGATACGCAATTCCCCCACTCATTCCAGCAGCAAAATTACGACCAAATTCACCCAGTATTACAGCCACTCCTCCGGTCATGTACTCACAGCCGTGATCTCCAATTCCTTCGACAACAGCACTTGCGCCGGAATTACGCACACAGAATCTTTCACCTGCAATCCCATTAATATAGGCCTCGCCAGCTGTAGCTCCGTAAAGGGCTACATTTCCAACGATGATGTTTTCTTCTGCCTTAAACGACACTTCGTCTGGAATTCGAGCAACAAGTCTAGCACCCGACAATCCCTTGCCAAAATAATCGTTACAGTTTCCAATCGTTTCCAAATGCAAACCTCTTGTAGCAAAGCATCCAAAGCTTTGTCCAGCCGAGCCAGTAAAATATATTTTTAATGTATTTTCAGGAAGTCCTTCAGCTCCGTATTTTTTGGAAATTTCGTTGCTCAAAATCGCTCCAACGCTGCGGTCAGTGTTTTTAATCGGCAGCTTTAGGGTTTGTGGTTCTAGCTTCTCTAATGCCTTATTCCCTTTGTTGATAAGCGTAAAGTCTAGAACATTTTCCAGTTTGTGATCTTGCTTTACTGTGTTGCGTTCTGGTGTATTTGGATCAACATTAGGTTTGTAAAGGATATTTGACAAGTCAATTCCTTTTGCTTTAAAATGATCAATTGCACCGCTCATGTTCAGTTTTTGACTTTGCCCAACCATTTCGTCTATTGTTCTAAAACCGAGTTGCGCCATAATACCTCGTAGTTCTTCAGCGACAAAATGCATAAAATTAACGACGTGTTCTGGTTTTCCCTTAAAGTTTTTACGAAGCTCTGGATCTTGTGTTGCGATACCAACAGGACAAGTGTTGAGGTGACAAGCACGCATCATAATACATCCGGTAGCGACTAGAGGAGCAGTTGAAAACCCAAATTCTTCAGCACCCAAAAGACAAGCGATTGCAACATCACGACCTGTTTTCATTTGACCGTCACACTCCAATACGATTCTGCCTCTAAGGTCATTGAGAACAAGCGTTTGTTGCGCCTCAGCAATCCCTAATTCCCACGGTAATCCTGCATGTTTAAGGGACGTAAGGGGAGAAGCACCTGTTCCCCCGTCAAAGCCAGATATCAAAATAACGTCTGCTTTTGCTTTGGCAACCCCCGCTGCAATCGTACCCACGCCCACTTCAGAAACCAGTTTCACATTGATTCTCGCTTCACGGTTTGCATTTTTTAGGTCATAAATGAGCTGAGCCAAATCCTCAATCGAATAGATGTCGTGGTGAGGAGGAGGTGAAATGAGTCCTACATATGGCGTAGAATTTCTCACAGACGCAATATATGGATTGACTTTCGCACCTGGCAATTGGCCACCTTCGCCAGGCTTGGCGCCTTGCGCCATCTTAATCTGAATTTCTTTCGCACTTGACAGATAGTGTGACGATACGCCAAAGCGCCCAGAGGCAACTTGCTTAATCGCACTATTACGCCAATCACCATCTTCATCACGAACAAACCTGCGGGGATCTTCTCCGCCCTCTCCAGAGTTGCTTTTACCTCCGATACGGTTCATAGCTTTTGCCAAAGTTTCATGTGCCTCTTCACTAATTGACCCTAGTGACATGGCTCCTGTCTTAAATCGCTTTGCGATGGAAGTCCAAGACTCTACCTCTTCAATAGGAACAGGATCCAATTCTGTAAACGAAAACATCCCACGAATGGTCATGAGTTGACGCGATTGATCATTAACTAATTGAGCGTATTGCTCATAGCTTTCGTATTTGTCTTGGCGTGTAGCAACCTGAAGTTTTGCAATCGTAGCTGGGTTCAGCATATGGGCTTCACCATTCCTACGCCAGCGGTAACTTCCGCCAATTTCCAGATCAACATCGTCTTCGCTCACTGGGTTTGCGAAAGCAAGAGAGTGGCGCTTTGCGATTTCCTTTTCAACTTCAAAGAGACCAATTCCTTCGATGCGAGTAGGTGTATTGCAGAAGAATTCGTTGATGAATTTCTGATTCAATCCTAGGGCTTCAAAAATTTGAGCGCCACGGTAGGAGTGAAGAGTAGAAATTCCAATTTTATTCATGATTTTAACAAGCCCTTTTTCAATGGCTTTGTTAAAGTTTTCAATTGCTTGCCCAGCTGTAATTTGAATTCGATCTTGAGTACTAACAAGGTTCTCAATGATTTCATTTACCATATAGGGATTGATGGCACTTGCGCCATAACCAAATAAGGTGGCAAAATGATGTGGTTCTCTAGGTTCAGCAGATTCGATAACAATACCGAAATTTGATCGCATACCATGTTTTGTCATGCCATGATGTACAGCTGAACATGCAAGTAGCATGGGAATAGGTGCTTGTTTTTTGTCCATTCCACGATCTGACAATATGATGATGTTTGCTCCTTGGCTTACGTTTTCTTTTACATTGTCGACCAGTTTTTCAAGTGCCTCCTGCAGCCCATTATGACCTTTTTCGATGGTGTAAAGAACAGAAACAGATGCGCTCTTAAAGTTATCGTGCTTGATGAATTTAATTTTAACTAAATCCTCATTTGAAATGATCGGGTTTTGAATGCGAAGTTTTTTGGCATGAATTGGGTCAACGGAAAAAAGATTATAGTCGCTACCAATGGATAGTGATGTGTCTGTGACAATCTCTTCTCGAATTCCGTCAAGCGGAGGATTTGTTACTTGTGCAAAAAGTTGTTTAAAGTAGTTATAAAGAAGCTGTGGTTTGTGAGACAGTACGGCGAGCGGGGTGTCTGACCCCATTGAGCCAATTGCTTCTTTACCGACAGACATCATTGGTATGATCAAGGTCTTAATGTCTTCTTCGGTATAGCCAAATGCCTTAAGTCTGTGTACGTAACTGGTTTTTTCCTTTATTGTTTTATCTTGGGTGTATGGTACCTCCTTAAGCGGGAGTAAGTTTTTGTCTAACCAATCCTGATAAGGTTGTTTAGATGCTATAATATTCTTTATTTCTTTATCCTCTACAATTCTCCCTTCGCTCATATCAACCAAAAACATACGTCCCGGTTCAAGACGTCCATGCTTGGTGACATTGGCAGGGTCGATTTCGATTACTCCAGTTTCCGATGACATAACGACATAACCGTCTTTTGTGACAGTATATCTTGATGGGCGCAGCCCATTTCTATCAAGGAGGGCCCCGATATAATTTCCGTCTGTAAATGGAATGGAAGCAGGACCATCCCATGGCTCCATGATACAGGAGTTAAAAGAATAGAAAGCTTTTTTGATTGGGTCCATGCTTTTGTGACGTTCCCAAGCTTCAGGAACCATCATCATCATGACCTCTGGAAGCGATCTTCCTGTGTGAAGTAACAATTCAACAACCATATCCATTGATGCAGAATCTGACTTCCCTGTCAAAACGGCAGGTAAAATTGCTTTTATGTCATCTCCGAAAAAATCACTTTCAAGTAACTCTTCACGTGCCTTCATGCGATTTAGGTTGCCACGATAGGTATTTATTTCCCCATTGTGACACATATAACGAAATGGTTGTGCAAGATCCCAAGTGGGAAAGGTGTTTGTTGAAAAGCGTTGGTGAACCAAAGCGAGTCGGGTCACAACACGCTTGTCAGTCAAGTCAGAGTAAAACTTTTCAATATCTTCAGGAACAAGAAGACCTTTGTAGATAAGGGTTCGTGTTGACAAACTCGGAAGGTAGAAGTAGCTTGCTTGCGACATTTTGGTTGCATAGACCTTGTGCTCAGCAATTTTTCTGGCAATAAAAGTTTTTGTGTTTAATTCTTTTTCGTTGAGTTTTATGCTTTTGTTGGCACGTACAAAAACCTGCTCCATGTGTGGTAATGTACGCGCTGCAATCTCACCAACAACACTTTGATTTGTAGGTACTTTTCTCCATCCAATGACTTCAAGCCCTTGTTTTTCGAATTCTTCGTTGAGAGTGGTAATGCAAAAACTTCTTTGATTTTCTTTTGAGGGCAAGAAAACCATTCCCATTGCGTATGTTGTTGGTTCGGGCAATGAAAAGTCACAGACTTTCTTTAAGAAATCGTGCGGTATATCAATGAGGATACCGGCTCCATCACCTGTCTTTCCATCGGCGCTAACGGCACCACGATGCTCTAATTTTACAAGGATATCAAGCGCTTTGTGAATAATGTCGTTCGTGCGCTTACCTTCTAAGCTACAGATAAAACCAGCACCGCAGTTATCGTGCTCAAATTGGGGGTCGTATAGTCCTTGTTTTCTCATCATAGTGTTCCAAATATATCCAACAGATTAAAATATTGTAATAAATAAGGCAACACTCATTGTGGAAATACAATATTTTTAAGTAGTTGCAAAAATAAATACTTATTTAATAGAATAAGATGTATAAATTATTAAATATGTAAAAAATAAAAGATTCGAAACATTCAACCCTATATTTTGAGGGGTTGTAAATAAAATAACTAATTTATTACAATTCACTCCCTTTAAACAAGGGGGTTGCTATAAACGTTATGAAATTTAAAAAATTGTAATAGAAATATTTTTTAGTGAAAATTCAAATGAGGTAGTATATTTGGATTCACAAATTTATTCTATGGAAACCATTATCATTATCGTTTTTGTTCTCGGATATTTATCAATTACCCTTGAGCACAACCTCAAAATCGACAAACTCATTCCAGCACTTGCCATGATGGCAGTACTCTGGGCTATTATAGCACTTGGTCATATGGATGTGTTTGACATTGATGCAGTGAATAAAAAATTATTGCCTACTCATATTGAAGAGGTTTTACTTCATCACTTGGGAAAGACAGCTGAAATATTAGTCTTTTTACTAGGCGCTATGACGATTGTTGAAATCATTGATTATTTTAATGGCTTTGCCACTATAAAGGCGTTTATACGTACTAACAATAAGATTCGTTTGCTGTGGATTTTCTCTATTCTTGCTTTTATTCTATCAGCAATCATTGATAATCTGACAGCGACAATTGTTTTGATTACCATTTTGCAAAAGGTCATCCACGACCGTAACCTCCGATTGTGGTTTGCAGGATTGATTATTGTGACTGCTAACGCAGGTGGAGCTTGGTCTCCTATTGGAGATGTTACCACTACCATGCTTTGGATTGGTAAAAAGGTGTCTACGCCTGAGCTTATAAAATATTTGTTTGTGCCTTCACTCGTTTGTATGATTGTGCCAACAATTATTGCCAGTCGATATAAGGTTTTTCAAGGGACAATTGACAATATGGATAGCGATGTTCAAACATCTCCTAAGGGGTCAACAATGTTGTATCTTGGGTTAGGATCCATTTTGTTTGTGCCAGTTTTTAAGACGGTTACACACCTCCCTCCCTATGTAGGGATGATGTTGTCACTTTCTGTTGTCGCTGTATTTGCTGAAATTTACAGTAAATCAAAGGCAGTGATTGATGCTAAAAATGCTGCTGGTGGCGATCACGGTCATCACAATCCAATTCATCATGCTCTTTCTAGAATCGAGATGCCGAGTATTCTATTCTTTTTAGGGATACTCATGGCAGTTGCTGCTTTAGAATCGTTAGGATTGTTGTTTGGGTTTGCACAGGTCCTCAATGCGACTATCCCAAATTCTGATATTGTTGTAGGGATTTTAGGGTCTGCGTCAGCAATCATTGACAACGTACCTTTAGTTGCTGCAAGTATGGGGATGTTCTCTGAACCAATGGATCACCCACTATGGCACGCTATTGCTCTTGCTGCAGGTACTGGTGGAAGTATGCTGGTTTTTGGATCTGCTGCTGGAGTTGTAGCAATGGGCATGGAAAAAATCAACTTTTTCTGGTATCTAAAAAAGATTTCAATTTTGGCTCTTATTGGCCTTATTTCGGGATATTTAACGTTCATGCTGTTTAGAGACTACATTTTGGTGTAGATGAATTACCAACAAACCCTTACGTGGTTGTTTGACCGATTACCCATGTATCAAAGGGTTGGGGCTCCTGCAATGCGCTTTGGCTTGGATAATATGCAAACCCTTAGTACAGCACTGGGAGATTCTCATCGCAAGTTTAAGAGTGTTCATATTGCGGGTACAAATGGAAAAGGATCTACGGCGCATATGCTTGCTTCTGTATTGCAAATGGCCGGATACAAAGTAGGCTTATATACGTCACCACACCTTAAAGATTTTCGTGAGAGAATTCGAATCAATGGCACTCCGATTGAGGAAGATGTAGTTGTAGAATTCGTTGCAAAGCATCATTCTATTTTGATTTCAGGAAATTATTCTTTTTTTGAAGTCACTGTAGCGATGGCCTTCTCTGTTTTTGCTAATGAAGAGGTCGACATTGCCATTGTAGAAGTTGGAATGGGCGGACGCTTGGACGCTACAAATATTGTCACCCCAATATTGTCAATCATTACACATATCAGTAATGATCATCAACAATTTTTGGGCGAATCTGTTGAAGAAATAGCTTTCGAAAAAGCAGGGATCATTAAACCAAACGTTCCTGTGATCATTGGAAAAAACACGTCCGAAGTACAACAAGTGCTCATTGAGATAGCTGATGCGAAATCATCTCCAGTGACATTGTTCGACCCAACAAAATCATTGAATTATTCCACAGATTTATTAGGAGATTATCAGCAAGAGAATTTAGCTAACGTTACTGCTGCATTAGAGGCGCTTGACGGGTTTTTTGTTCCTGAGAAAGCATTATCAATGGGATTGCTGCAAGTTGCTTCAAACACAGGATTACAAGGCCGTTGGCAAGTGTTAGGAGATCAACCTAAAGTCATTGCTGATGTAGCGCATAACGAAGCGGGTATCTCTTCAATAATGAAGCAAGTACGATCTATGCAATTCGCGAAACTGCACATCGTTTTTGGCATGGTAAACGATAAAGATTTTGGACGTATTGCGTGTCACTTACCAAAAGACGCAGTTTATTATCTATGCAGTCCCAATGTCATTCGTGCAAAACCAGTATCAGCACTTGTCAACGAATTTACGGATCTCGGATTTGTTGGACATACATGTGATTCGGTGTCTGCTGCGTTGTCTCTAGCTCGGTCAAAAGCTTCTTACTCAGACCTTGTACTTGTTTGCGGAAGTTTGTTTACAGTTGCAGAAGTCCTTTAAATACCTTTGTTGTTTAAAAAAAGAGATTATATTTGCACCCGCTAGGGCGCTTAGCTCAGTTGGTTCAGAGCACCTCGTTTACACCGAGGGGGTCGGGGGTTCGAATCCCTCAGCGCCCACCATTTTAACCTCACTTCAATAGTGGGGTTTTTTATTTAATTGAATTTAAAAATACAAAAACCAACATTTGACTTTAAGTGATGGATTATTGGCAATAAACTTTTTTCAATTGTTAGTTATATATTTCTTGTAAACTCTCTTTACATTTTTAGTAATAGAACCCCAATGACTATTTTTGACTCTTTCTTGATGTGAATTAAATGCATCACTATCTTTAAACTTTTCATAAACATTGAAGAGGCATTCATCAACTTCATCTTGTTTAACTATAAATTCTAAACACCCATCTTCATTTAGTGTGTTTTGAATATGTTCATCCAAATGGGTTTTTATTGTTTCAAGTTCATCTAATGGAACTTTAATGTAACCTTCTAAAATAATTTTCACATCACTATTTTATCTTTCTGGCATCTTGTTTTAAATTTTATCATTATCATAAAAAAAGTAAATAAATTTAATTAAGATTTTTTAATTCATATTGATAATCAAAAACAGTTATTAAAACTCACTTTTTTATTTTAAAGTTGATTGTATTATTTTCAAAATCAATGGTTTGTTCTGAGCGAATCTGAAAGACACCAATGTAAAGACTGATTACTTTCTGTATTCGTGCTTTACCCAGTCAACTTCCAAAACCCATTCTCCCTGCATAGGAGAGTCTGTGATTTTTGCAAAGTTGATAATGGCAAACATTGGTTCTGGATAGTCGTTTGCTAAACCAACGTTTCGATAGACTTCTTCTTGGTCTAATCGATAGACAAGATCATTCTCTTCCCATTCCACAGAGTATTCACGAAACTCATTCAATTGAGTGGTTACCGACCCACGAAGACTCCACCAATCGCCTTTGTCACACTCGCCTAAGTTTTTGATTGCTCCTGTGGTAAAATGATCTTTTGCATAGTCACCGTGGTGCTCAAAAATATCGATCTCACCTGAACCAATCATAGGCCAGCAAACATTCTCATCTTCTTCTTGAACAGGAGGTTCGTTGTTTTGCGCTCCTAAAATCCACCATGCGGGAAACATACTCGCTTGACTTTCTCCATGAATGCGTAAACGTGCTGTCCATTTTCCTTTACTAAACTCTTTCCTGTTTTTGGAAGCAATTCGACCAGCGACATATTCTGTGTCTGGATGTTGATTGCCATGTTTGTCCATATTGTCACACTCTATTTTTTCACCAATATTGATGACTTTCACTTTTAAAGTTCCATCACTGACCTCACGTGTTCCATATTCGTTATCTGGCACATAACATTGTTTTTCATCGTTAACCCAAATCCGTTGATCTTGCCAATTTTCTGGATTAAAGGTATCAAAGTCATCGAAAAAATCGACAGCCCATTCACTATCTTCAGCACTTTTGTTGTTGCTTTCTTTTGAGAAATATGTATAGCCTACAAAACCTATAACTACTGCTGCTGCTACTAAGATATAAGGAAGCGACTTTTTTGATTTTTGATTTTTGGATTCCATTTGCATTAAGATTATTTATTAGAATTTTTAAAAACGATTATTTGAATAGAGTGTTGGGGAATATCGACATTCGTTGACTTATTTCCTACTGTAGACAAATAATTTACTTTTTCTTCAGTGTCATTTAGCGCAACAACAACCAGACTACCATCCGTATTCATAAAAGCAGTAGAGCTGATTTGGTTTGATGTTGTTCCTGCTGATACACGTTTGGCGCCTTGAAATCGAAGACACACTTAATATGGTAAAAAACAAGACGAATCGATATCTTCTTTTCATTCAGTAAATGTAAAATATTTTGACATACTTGATTTGTGTTTATATTTCGATAGTATATTACGCTTCTATATTTTCCTTTTTGTCAAGCACTTTTCATTTCGATATTGATTTCTTACCTTGCTTTTATGATTTCCAAGTCGACACCATCCCAATACCAACGTTATCTGAAGTTTCTGAATGATGAATATCTCATTGCGTTTTCTAGTTATGAGGATTGCCATCTATGGAGTGTGTCAAAGCAAGATGAGTTTTGGAAGTCAATTGCTTTGTATTTTTCGGTTCAGTTCGATACGCCTTATTTGACGGTAAGGCAACGCACAAATCACCTGTGGGAAACACGTTGGTTTGAGGGTGCTTCGTTGAGTTATGCAAAAAATATATTTGCACAGTTTTCAAATAGTCGCCCTGCGATTGTGTATCAAAACGAAACAACCTCTTTGGCTGAAATTAGTTGGCAATGCCTGCTTAATAAAACAGTTCAAATTCAAAAGGAGTTACTTGATAAAGGTGTTCAAAAAGGAGACTGTGTGGTTGCGTATTGTGTGAATTCGCCTGAGACGATTGCTGCCTTTTTAGCAACCAATGCTTTGGGAGCAATATGGTCTTCTTGTTCGCCAGATTTTGGTTTGGACGCGGTACGAGATCGCTTCACTCAGCTTCAACCAAAAGTGTTGTTTGGTCATTCAATGTACTCTTATAATGGGAGAGCCTATGATGTTTCTGTCAATAACACTTCCCTTTGCGACGAACTTGACGGATGTTTGTTCATTGACCTCAATGCATGTCAAGATTTTGATGATCCCGATGTAAGTTTAGATGATCTTTTTTTTCAATCTGTAGATTTTTCACACTCAATTTGGGTCTTGTTTTCATCTGGCACTACAGGAAAGCCTAAAGCCATTGTTCATGGTACGGGTTCCATGATTTTAGAGCATGTAAAAGCACTTGGAATTCATCAAAATGTTTCAGTTGGGGATCGTTATTTTTGGTATTCAACTACGGGTTGGATGATGTGGAATTATTCTCTTTCAAGTTTGTTGTGTGGTGCAACCTTGTGTATATATAACGGTGCACCTCATTTTCCTGACACCTCATCGCTATGGCGATTTGCTGCACAAGCAACAATCAATCACTTTGGTCATGGAGCTGTCTATTATCAGCAGCAAGTTGATGCCGGATTTGCAGGAACATCGGATTTAACCTTTGGCTATTTAAAAACAATCGGTTCTACCGGTTCGCCTTTGTCAGCATCTACCTGTATCGGATTGCAAAAATATTTCACAAATGCTCATGTGATCTCCCTTAGTGGAGGAACAGATGTGTGTACTGCTTTTCTTGGTGGTCACCCCGAAACAGAAAGTATCCCTGGTGAAATTCAATGCAAAATGCTTGGTGCTCCCGTGGCGATTTGGAACGATAAGGGGGAAAAGATTTTAGATCAAGCAGGGGAACTGGTGCTTACAGATTCATTCTTGGCGATGCCTATTTTTTTGTGGGGAGACAGTAATTTCTCACAACTAAGAAAGAGTTACTATTCCATGTTTTCCTCGGTTTGGAATCACGGAGATTGGGCAACAGAAAAAACCGTAGGTAGCTTTGTCATTCATGGTCGTTCAGACGCAACGCTCAACCGCTATGGAGTGCGCATTGGAACAGCTGAAATTTATAATGCCTTACATATAATAGACGAAATTGAAGATAGTCTGATCATTCACCTAACAAATGAACATCATGAAAAATTACTTTTATTTGTGCAATCCAATGATACGCTCGATTTTTCTTTGATAAAATCTCATATCCGAAACCAATGTTCCCCACGACATATACCGGACGAAATGATTCGCGTTCCAGCCATTCCATATACCATTAGTGGAAAAAAGGTCGAAGTGCCTATCAAACGATTATTGATGGGGATGTCAGAAGAAAAGACTTTGAGCAGAGATGCTATGAGAAACCCATCGGCTATTGATTGGTTTATCGATTATGCAAAAACAAACTCTTTCACCTAGAATTAGGTCCTGCATTCAGAATTTCCTTTGAGGCCATGCTTTCGAATTTTTGAAAGTTTGTTTGAAATGCCTCTGATAAGAGATATGCTTGTTTGTAAAAGGCAATGTCATTATCCCAAGTTTGCCTTGGGCTAAGGATGTTGTCTGGGACTCCGGGGCATGTGCGTGGCTGAGCAATTCCAAATACCGAGTGAATATGATAGTCTTTATAACTGTACGAAGAGCTTAGCAGTCCAGTTCTTGCCGCTTCAATCATCGCTCTTGTATATTTGAGCGGAATCCGATGACCAACACCATAAGGCCCGCCAGTCCATCCCGTATTTATCAGCCACACATTAATTTCATTTTCTTCAATTTTTTTGGCCAATAGTTTGGCGTATTCTACAGGGTGTAAAGGCATAAACGGAGCGCCAAAACAAGCAGAGAAAGAGGGTTGTGGCTTGCGTACTCCTTCTTCCGTTCCAGCCACTTTAGCGGTATAACCTGAAATAAAGTGATAGGCTGCCTGGTACTGGTTAAGCTTCGTGATGGGAGGCAGCACACCAAAGGCATCAGCTGTTAAGAAAAAGATGTGTTTGGTTTGTTCGCCTACTGATGGCACAGCAATATTTTTTATGTGATTTAGCGGATAGCTTACTCGTGTATTTTGGGTGATAGATACATTGTCAAAATCCACAATCCCTTCACGATCTGCGATGACATTCTCTAAAAGAGCACCTTTTTTGATTGCGTCGTAAATGTCTGGTTCTTTTTCGTGGGATAGGTTGATGACTTTAGCATAACAGCCTCCTTCAAAATTAAAAACTTTGTTGTCAGGAGTCCATCCATGCTCATCATCGCCAATGAGTTTCCGTTTAGGATCGGCAGAAAGCGTTGTTTTTCCTGTACCCGATAAGCCAAAAAAGAGAGCTGTTGAACCGTCTGCATCGACATTGGCTGAGGAATGCATCGGCAGTATATTTTGTTGTGTCGGCAACGTAAAATTTAGCACAGAGAATATCGATTTTTTAATTTCTCCAGTATAACCACTTCCCCCAATCAAAATGATCTTTTTGGTGAAATTCACGAGGGTAAAATTCTCTTGTCTTGTGTTGTCTTGGTCTGGAGTGGCCTTAAATGATGGAATGTTTAGAATTAACCAATCTTCCTCAAAGTTTTCTAACTCTTCATGGTTTGGCTGAATAAACATGTTTCGAGAAAAAAGATTTGACCAAGCATATTCATTAACTACTCGGATAGACATCCGATATCGTAAATCGGAACATGCAAAAACATCGCGAACAAATAAAGTTTTGCTCTCAACGTATGATACCATTTTATCTAAAATGGAATCGAAATCCTTTGATGAAAATGGCTTATTGATTTCCCCCCACCACACTTTGGATGATGTAATGTCATCCTTAACTAGGAATCGGTCTTTTGGTGACCTTCCCGTGAATTTCCCTGTTTTTACAATAAGGGCACCCTTATCGTTTACTGTTCCTTGTTTGCTGCTTATCGTGTGATTGACGAGCTCGTCTGCGCTTAATTGATAAAAAGCTGAGATTTCTTGGCGAATCTTATTGCTCAACACAATGGATTGGGGTTTTGACATAAAAGACATTTGGCCCTGATAGTTTAGTTCAGAGGGTTGTTATTTAAATCAAATGTAAAAAAAGTGTGATAAATATCACAATAAAAAGCGTTATTGTTAAGATGTAAACAACGCTTCCATTTTTTTGCTCTCTTCTTGAGCAAGTTCTGCGTCAACCAAAATTCTACCACTGTGTTCGTCAGTGATGATTTTTTTTCTTGAAGCAATCTCTAGTTGTACTTGAGGCGGAATGGTAAAAAATGACCCTGCTGATGCACCACGTTCAATGGGCACTACAGCTAGTCCGTTTTTTACAGAACCTCTTATTCTCTTGTAGGCTGCAACCAAACGCTCTTCTACTTTCTTTTCAAATTCAGCAGATTTTTTAAGAAGAATATCTTCTTCTTTTTGCGTTTCGGCCAAGATAGCGTCCAACTCCTCTTTCTTATGTTTGAGGTGACTCTCTCTATCGTTAAGCTTTTGTTCTGTTTGAGTGAGTGTCTCCTTTTTTTGCTCGATCAATTCCTTGAGTTGCTTAATTTGTTTTTCAGCTAATTCAATTTCGAGTTCCTGGTATTCAATCTCTTTTGTAAGGGATTCATAAGCACGGTTGTTGCGAACGTTCTTTTGTTGTTCCCCGTATTTTTTTATGAGTTCCTTAGCGGTTTCGATTCCGTTCTTCTTTGCCTTGATTTCATCATCATAAGCCTTTAACTCAATATTGGTGTTTTCAACGCGCTTCACTAGACCAGCCACATCGTCTTCGAGGTCCTCAACCTCTAATGGAAGTTCTCCGCGAACACTTCGAATCTTGTCGATATGAGCATCAATTAATTGTAGGTCGTAAAGCGCTCTTAGACGCTCCTCAATAGAAATCTCAGTCTTTTTTGCCATGCTTAAAAATAATTTATTGGATTCGTTTCCACTTCCGATAAAAGAATTGCAAAATTAGGTAATTTTTTTGTAAGATAATCTACGATTAATTTTTTTGTGTGTTGTTCCGTTTCATAATGCCCAGCATCTACCAATAAAAAAGAAGAATTACCCTCAAAAAAGTCGTGGTATTTAAGATCAGCTGTGATGTATGCGTCAGCACCTCTGTGTTTTGCGGCACGAATGGCAAAGCTTCCAGACCCTCCCAAAACAGCAATCCGTTGGATGGATTTAGAGCTCACTTTACTGTGCCGCAGTGATGGAGTCTGCAATGTTTCTTTAGCCCATTTTATAAAGACATCGGGCTTCATCTCACGCTGTAAATCTCCAATCATTCCCATCCCTAGGGATTGATTTGTGTTTTCCAGCGTCGAAATCTCATAAGCAACTTCTTCATATGGATGGTTTTCCATTAAAGCTTGAATCAGAGCCTTCTCCAAATGTTTTTTAAAGATCATGTGAACTTGTTTTTCTGGCTCCAGATGTCTTTTTCCTTTTTCTCCGATATGTGGGTTGCTTTTTACGGATGGACGAAAACTACCTTCTCCTTCAACAGAAAAACTACATTCATCGTACTCCCCCAAGCTTCCTGCGCCAACAGTAAATAATGCTTGTTTGATTTTTTCCGCATTTTGAAGAGGGACATAAAAAGATAGTTTTTTTAAGGTACTTTCTTTGGGTACTAAAACGGAAGTGTTTTTTAGTTGTAAAGCCGAACTCAATCCATAGCTCACTCCGTATGGCTGATTGTCCAATGCGGTGTGTATGGCATAGATTGCAATATCGTTTTTAATTGCTTTTCGGACAGCTCGAACTACATGCGAAGAGCCAGTAAACTTTGTAATTCCTTTAAATATAATAGGATGAAAGCACACAATGAGATTACATGACTTTTGAATCGCCTCTTCAACAACTTCTTCTAGACAATCGTGTGTGACAAGGATTCCGGTTACTTTGTCTTTTGCATCTCCGACAAGCAATCCAACATTATCAAAATCTTCGGCATAGGTTAAAGGGGCCCATTCTTCTATTATTTGTGTTATCTGATGAATTTTCATAATGAGACCCAAATATAAATGTTATAATTTTGTTTTATGAATCTATTTCGGAAGTCTTTGTATCCGCTCTCTTTGATTTATGATGCAGTGACTCGTATTCGCAACATTGCCTATGACTTGAATTGGTTTAAACATCAAAGTTTTGACATTCCTACAATTGTAGTAGGAAACCTCTCAACGGGAGGAAGTGGAAAAACTCCAATGATTGAGTATCTCCTTCGTAGATTTTCAAATAAACACTCTGTAGCGGTGTTGAGTAGGGGGTACAAAAGGCAGTCTGATGGGTTCGTTATAGGGGGCCATAAAACATCGGTAGAAGACCTTGGCGATGAACCTTTTCAGTTGGCAAAAAAATTTCCCCATGTAAAAGTTGCAGTTTCTAAGAACAGACCTTTAGGGATACAAAAATTATTAACCACTCATTCTTCCTTAGACGCAGTGTTCCTAGATGATGGTTACCAACACAGAAAATTAAAACCATCTTTTCAGATTTTGCTTACCACCTATGCAAGTCCTTGGTTTAATGATTGCGTCTTGCCCGCTGGAAATTTACGAGAGTCTTCAAAAGGAAAAAACCGTGCAGATGTGATTGTGGTTACAAAATGCCCTGATGAACTTTCTAATGAAGAAAAAAATAAATTTGCAAAACAACTGAGGATAAACGTTAATCAAAATCTATTTTTCACATCAATTTCCTATGATTCAGTTGTCCAGGGAGATAAAAAGATGCAGGTAAGTTCATTTGTTAAAAAACCATTTGTTTTGGTAACAGGAATTGCAAACCCCAAGCCTTTAATTTCTTATTTAGATGATTTGTCCTGTGAGTATACACATTTTGAATTCCCAGACCATCATTTTTTCTCAGCTTCCGATCTAAAAAAAATAACTTCTATGGGACTTCCTATACTAACCACTGAAAAGGACTATGTTCGAATTGGCTCTTTATTGGAAAACGTTTTTTTCCTTCCAATTGCACTCAAGTTTTTGGGTAACGAAGAGAAGTTTCTCACCTCCATTGAAAACCAATTTTGTTAGAAACGATATTGTGTTTTACCTAATCAATATGTTTGTGTGCTTTGTAGGATGAGCGTACAAGCGCGCCACTTTCAATATGTCTGAATCCCATTTCTTTCCCAAACACTTCATATTTTTTAAACTGATCGGGTGTGATAAACTCCTTAACTGGCAAATGCTTTTTTGATGGTTGTAGGTACTGACCAATGGTCACGATGTCTGCATCAGCATCACGCAGATCGCGAAGAGTTTGTAAAACCTCTTCTTCTGTTTCACCCAATCCGAGCATGATACCCGATTTTGTACGGCGAGCCCCTGCCTGTTTAAGGTATCGTAGAACTTCTAAGCTACGATCGTATTTTGCTTGAATACGAACTTCTCTTGTCAGTCTACGAACGGTTTCCATGTTATGTGATATCACTTCAGGCATGACAGCTACAATTCGATCAATATGTTTTTCAATTCCTTGAAAATCTGGAAGCAGGGTTTCCATGGTTGTTCCAGGGCTCAAACGACGAACAGCTTGAACAGTTTCTGCCCATAAGATAGAACCCATATCAGCTAAGTCATCTCGATCAACTGAAGTAAGTACAGCGTGCTTTATTTTCATGATTTTGATGGAGCGTGCTACCTTTTCTGGTTCTGCCCAATCTACAGTCTCAGGACGACCAGTTTGCACACCACAAAATCCACAAGAGCGTGTACATATGTTCCCCAAAATCATAAAGGTTGCAGTGCCTTCTCCCCAACATTCACCCATGTTAGGACAGCTACCCGAGGTGCAAATGGTATGGAGATTGTATTTGTCAACCAGTCCTCTAAGTTCGGTGTATTTCTTTCCTGTAGGTAGCTTGACCCTTAGCCATTTAGGCTTTGGCGTGTGCTTGGTTTTTTGTTTGAGCGTTTCAGTTTTCATAGAACACCACAAAGATACACTAAAACAGTAAAGTTCTCAAGTACCAAACTGTAAATCCGCTCAAAAAGAGCATGCCTGCCCAAGACCAGACTTGCATTCCCATATTTGGTCGATGAGCAACAGGCATATGTTTTCCAGAGACAAGCAAATAGTTCATTAATGCATAAAAGGGAGCTGTGATAAAGGAGAGAATGGTAGCGATTTCTACCAGTAGCCCCATGTTTGATAATAAGAAAAAGAAAATCATACAAGTGCCCAATGCCAAGACAATAATCCAAAAGATATAGGACGAAGTGATGATTGGTAATCGCAAGATTTGAGCGGTTTTAGCCATTGCTCGTGGCGAAGCGTCTAGTGTGGTTAACGTGGTGCTAAACATTGTTGTAAAAGCCGCTATTCCGATAAGCCAATATGCGCTATCACCCAAACTGCTGGTATAAAGCGCAATCAATTGTTGCGCAAAAGCACCGCCTCCTTTTGAAAACCCAAGGTTACTATCAAACATGACAAATGCACCTAAAAAAACAAAACAGATTCCGAGAACAATCGTGGTGACAAAACCTACATTGAAATCAAATAAACTTTCTTTGAATGTCAATTCTTTATTTTGCTTTTTCTTTTCAATTGACCACAAAGAATGCCATACCGATATGTCGAGTGGACCAGGCATCCAACCCATGAACGCAATAAGGAAAGTGACACCTGCGGTTGATGTTGGAAGAACTTGTTTCCAGTTTAGATTATGCGGTTGATCAAAGGCTAGGGTCACAGCAATAAGTGTGCTAATGCTTAGGATGACGATAATTATTTTCATGCCACGATCCAATAATCCAAAACGCCCAAAGGAGAGGGTGGTGACACACAGCATTGTGATGATCACACTCCATAAGACGATATTTGATGAGATGCCAAAGAGCTCAACAGCAAGACCTGCCGTTACAATTGTGACGGCCGTTTGAATGGTGAACATAGTGGCTAGTGTAAGCACAAAATAAGTGAGGATAACCCCCCGACCAAGTTTTGCATAACCAGCGAGCAAACTCTCACCTGTCGCAAGGGCATAGCGTGGGCCAAATTGGAAAAAGGGATATTTAAAAAAGTTGACCAAAAGTAATACCCAAAGCAAACCTAAGCCATAGTCGGCGCCAGCACGTGTAGATTGAACCAAATGGGAAACTCCGATTGCTGCTCCTGCAAACAATAGTCCAGGACCTAATTTTTGAAAGGTATTCATTTTTGTTCTTTGATGATTATGGCCATTAGTTTTTTGGCACGTAAAAGCCGAACCTTTACGTTACTTACCGATAGACTTAATTGCGCAGCGATTTCTTTATGACTGAGTTCTTGAAAAAAACGAAGTTGAATGATGTCTCTATACATCGGTTTGAGCGTCCGGATTTGCTCCAAAAGTTTATCTAGATTTTGGGATCGAATGAGTTGGTCTTCGGGTCCTAGTGTTTCATCAATCAACTCTATGGCGATTTCATCTGTAGTACTAGATTTGTGAGTTCGAATTTTTTCTTTACGCAATATATCGACATGTAAGTTTTTGGCAATTGATGTGAGCCAAGTGGCAAAAGAGTAATCTTGATTATATAAATCGATTTTGTCAAATGCTTTGGAAAAAGCTTGCAAACACAAATCCTCGGCGTCATTGTCGTTTTCTGTGCGCTTAATCAAAAAGCCATAGAGTTCGTTCCAATGTAGGTCCAGCAATTGTCGAAATGCATGTTGATCTCCACCTTTGGCAGCATGAATAAGTTCGGTAATTTCTTTTTGTTGCAACTTCACAGATGCTAAAAATAACAAATTTAAAAATGAATGTTAATTGTGTTGTGGTTTGGGAGTGTCGCAGTTGGCCTGTTGATCCGGCATTTTGCCACACAAACCACAGGGTTCGCCTTCTTTGTTTAGAAAAGGACTTTGGCTTGCGCAAGTCCCCGCAAATTCGCCATCTTTCTTTGCCCATATTTTAATGGCAATCCCTGCAAACGCAAGTCCAACAAGTAAAACAGTAAGTAAAAAGAGTTTCATGCTATAAAGATAGTATTAACAGCAGAAATGGACTTCTGGTGTGAGTGTAATCCCAAAATGCTTTTGCACTTCGGTTTGTATTTTTTTGCTAAAATCAGTGATTTCCTGTCCACTTGCGTTTCCATAGTTAACCAAAACCAACGCATGATTTTCATGTGTTCCAACATCACCTTCTCTAGTTCCTTTAAGCCCTACTTGTTCGATAATCCACGCAGCGGGAATTTTATAGCTGTCGTTAGCGAGCTTGAAATGTGGGATTTCAGGATGAGATTTCTTGAGTTTCCAAAATGTTTTATCCTCTACAATGGGGTTTTTGAAGAAGCTCCCCGCATTCCCCAGCTTTTTGGGATCAGGGAGTTTTCGTGTGCGTATCGCAATCACAGCATTTGCTACATCTTTAGGGGTTAGCAAATGATGGTTTTGTTCTGCGAGCTTTTGTTCAATTGCGCCATAGGACGTTTGTAAGTTATAGTTGGACTTTTGCAGTCGAAAACAGACTTCAGTGATCACCGTTTTGTTTTTGAGTTCACCTTTGAATATAGAGTCTCTATACCCAAATTGGCAATCTGCTTTTGAAAAAACCTGTATGTCTTGGGTTTCTCTAAAGACCAACGTACAGTGTTCAAAAACATCTTTGAGTTCGACGCCATAGGCACCAATATTTTGTATCGGTGCAGCACCTACATTTCCTGGAATAAGGGCCAAGTTTTCTAAGCCACCATATCCACGATCTAGTGACCACATAACAAGTTCGTGCCAGTTTACGCCTGCGCCAACACGAATAACAACCTCGTTCCCTTCTTCAGTGATCACATCGAGCCCTGGAATATCCACATGGAGTATGGGTTGTCGAGGGGTTTTGCAAAACAGAGTATTGCTACCACCTCCCAAAATCCAAGCTGAGGCAAAACGTTGATCGCGTAAAATTGTCTGAAGGTCATCAACTGATTTTGCTACTGCAAAAAGCGAAGCATCTGCAGCGACTCCAAAACTATTGTATGTTTTAAGCGAAACGTCTTGATGTATCATTGAATGATTTTGGCTTTGAGAGTGTGTGGGTATACGCTGAGAGCACCCTCAAGAATAGCCGCACTTTCTTTTAGTTTCTGACGATCCAACACAAAGGCAATACGAATCAACGATTTTCCTAACTTGCGATTGCCATAAAATCCAGAGGCTGGTGCGACCATTAAAGTTTTCCCTTTTTGAGAGTAGGATGTTAACAGCCATTTTGCAAAAGAATCGGTATCATCAACAGGAAGTTGTACCAGGCAATAAAAAGCACCTCTAGGAACACTAACCACAACTCCAGGAATCTTGCCTATAGCCTCTACGAGTGTATTTCTTCTTTCATGATAGATAGCTATAACTTCTTTTAAATAGCTCATCGGTTCGTCCATTGCTGCCTCGGCAGCGTGTAGTCCTAGTGCCGGTGGCGATAGTCGTGATTGAGCAAATTTTAGAGCGGCTTCCATCACAGCTTTATTTTTAGAAACCAAACAGCCAATACGTGCTCCGCACATACTGTATCTTTTGGACATTGAATCGACAAGAATAGCATGCTCCTCCAAACCAGGGAGTGTCAATACAGAAACATGCTCGATGTCATCATAAATAAACTCTCTGTATACCTCATCAACAATAAGGAAGATGTCGTATTCTTTCACTAGATCCGCCAAGGCACTGAGCTCTTCTTGATTATAAACATAGCCCGTAGGATTATTTGGATTACAAATAAAAATAGCTCGTGTTTTATCGTTGATTAGAGCTGAAATATCTGAAATGTCGGGAAGTGCAAAATCATTACCAATACTAGAAGGAACAGGAACTACTTTTACGCCACAAGCAGCGGCAAAAGTATCGTAATTTGCATAAAAAGGCTCCGGAATAATGAGTTCATCACCTTCGTTGGTAATGCAATCCAAAGTCATAATGATGGCCTCGCTTGCTCCAGTTGTCACAAGGATATTTTCTGGCTCTACATCAATTTTGTGTTGTGCGTAATAATCACACATTTTTTCACGGTATGTTAAAGAGCCCTCTGACGGACCATAGGCTAACACATCTTCGTTAAAAGTCTGAATAGCTTGTAGTGCTTTTTGCGGAGTACGGACATCTGGCTGTCCAATGTTGAGGTGGATGACCTCTATTCCCTTGGCCTTAGCTGATTCTGCATCATTTGTTAACTTTCGAATGGGAGAAGTGGGTAGATTCATCCCTTTCAACGAAATTTTAGGCATAGCTCAAATTTGAATTACAAATATGCGAAATTTACAGAGATACAAAGATGGTGTAAACGGAAAAAGCATCGAAAAACTTATTGTTCCTCAGGCTCAATAATTGTGCCTTTTATCTTCAGAGCCACAACAGCTGTACTTGCGTTCGAGGTAACCGTGATGGTTTTTCGGATTGGACCAACCCGATTGGTGTCATATTTTACTTCAATAACGTCTTCTTCGCCTGGCATAATGGAGTCAGTAGGTTTCTTTGGAATTGTACAACCGCAAGACGAACGCACCTGTGTAATGAATAATGCTGCAGACCCTGTATTGGTAAACTTAAATGAACGAATGCCATCTTCACCCTTGTTGATGGTACCGTAGTCAATGACATCTGTATCAAATGTAATCTCGGCTTGACCAAATACCTGAATGGTACAAAAACAAACAGCTAATAGTAAGATAAGATGTGTTGATTTCATGTGGTTTTATTTTTGTTAAATATACAAAAAACTACTTCAAATTGCCGATGGCTTTTTTTATCAAGTGTTGTTAGCTACTTTTGTGATTCAATCGACTAATCAAGCTTTTCATGGGTTCACCCGAAAAATTAAACGCCAATCAAATCGCTGAAAAGTGGTATTCCTATTGGCTTGAGCACAAGTATTTCCATTCACAGCCCGACGAACGAAGACCATACACAATTGTGATTCCACCCCCAAACGTAACTGGCGTTCTTCACATGGGACATATGATGAACAACACCCTGCAAGATGTGTTGATTCGACGTGCTCGAATGCTTGGTTTCAATGCGTGCTGGGTCCCTGGCACCGATCATGCATCGATTGCAACAGAAGCCAAAGTGGTTCAAAAGCTTGCCAATGAAGGTGTAAAAAAAGAAGACTTATCAAGAGATGAGTTTCTGGGACATGCTTGGCAATGGACAGATGACCATGGGGGTATTATTCTCGATCAACTTAAAAAACTTGGATGTTCTTGCGACTGGGATCGCACCAAATTTACACTTGATCCCGAAATGACAGAATCTGTTTTACAAGTCTTTGTTGACTTGTATGAGCGAGGATTGATTTATCGTGGGTATCGTATGGTCAACTGGGATCCAGAGGCACAAACTACGCTGTCTGATGAAGAGGTTATTCACGAAGAAAAGCAAGGAAACCTCTATCATATTGCCTATCGAGTTGTAGGAAGTGAGGAAAAAATCACAATAGCGACCACACGACCAGAAACCCTCATGGGAGACACTGCTGTGGCAATCCACCCCGAAGATGAAAGGTTTAAGCATCTTCATGGCAAAAAGGTTATTGTTCCGATTGTTGAGCGTGAAGTTCCGATTATTATTGATGATTATGTGGATATAGAATTTGGGACAGGTTGTTTAAAGGTCACACCTGCCCACGACGAAAACGACAAGGCATTAGGGGATAAACACAATCTTGCTTTTGTTGATATTTTTAACCCAGACGGAACCTTAAATAAAGAAGGATTACACCTTGAGGGTAAAGACCGTTTTCATGCCCGAAAGCTGATTGTGAAAGAACTAGAAAAGTCAGGAGAATTGGTGAGCACCAAACCACACACCCATAAAGTTGGTTTGTCGGAACGCACCAAAGCCGTTGTAGAGCCAAGACTTTCCGATCAGTGGTTTTTAAAAATGGATCAATTGGCGAAGCCTGCACTTTCAGCAGTAGAGGATGGGACAGTAAAATTGTTTCCAAAAAAATTCATGAACACATACCGGCATTGGATGAGTAATATTCGAGATTGGAATATTTCTCGACAATTATGGTGGGGTCAGCAAATCCCTGCTTACTACTATGGTCCTGACAAACAAGATTTTGTGGTTGCCTTAACGCAAGAGAAAGCGGTTGAGAAAGCACGCGTTAAAACAAACAACCCAACCTTGTCCATTGCAGAGCTTACGCAAGATGAGGATGTGCTAGACACTTGGTTTTCGTCATGGTTATGGCCGATATCTGTTTTTGACGGAATTCGAAACCCAGACAATGATGAGGTTCAATATTATTACCCCACACAAGACCTAGTCACCGGACCTGATATTTTGTTTTTCTGGGTTGCTAGAATGATTATGTCGGGATATACTTTTCGTGATGCACAACCCTTTCAAAATGTTTATTTAACTGGATTGGTACGTGACAATCAAGGAAGAAAAATGTCCAAGCAACTTGGAAACTCTCCAAATGCCTTAGGGCTTATCGACAAATATGGTGCTGATAGTGTTCGTGTGGGCTTGCTTCTCAGTTCTGCTGCCGGAAACGATCTTCTTTTTGATGAAGCGCTGTGCCAACAAGGGAAAAATTTTGCTAATAAAATCTGGAATGCACACCGCTTGCTTCAAGGGTGGGAAATCGACGATTCGATTTCACAAGACAGTGTGGCAAAACAAGGCATAGAATGGTATAAATACAAGTTCCAGAAAGAACTCACAATTGTAAATGATCATTTTGATAAATACAGAATTTCTGATGCGTTGATGAGTATTTACAAATTGATTTGGGATGATTTCTGTTCATGGTTATTGGAGCTAGTCAAGCCTTCATACGGGAAGCCGATTGACAGTCAAACTCACGCTGAAGTTGTTGAAATTTTTGAAAACAACTTACGATTACTTCACCCGTTTATGCCATTCTTGTCAGAGGAACTGTGGCATGTTTTGGGAACACGATCCGCAGAAGAAGCACTGATTGTTTCTTCGTGGCCAAAATCAGAAAAAGTGGACGAAAATGTTTTGCGTATTTTTTCTCACACAATGGAAATGGTGTCTTCAATTCGTGCAATTCGTATGCAAAAAAACATCCCCATGAAAACCCCGCTTCAACTTATTGAAGAAACTAAACAAGTGGATTATTATGAACAAGTGGTTTGTAAGCTGGCTAGTATTGATTCATGTACTGTTGCGAAAGAAATGCCTGAGCAAGTTCTTTCGTTCCGTGTAGGCACTTCAGCTTATTTTATGCCTTTTTCCTTGGATAACCCTGTGGAGGAAATGCGCAAATTAGAAGAAGAGTTAAGCTATCAAAAGGGATTCTTGCAAAGTGTTCAAAAAAAGTTGAGCAATTCTCGCTTTGTGGATAACGCACCTGAGAGTGTTGTAGCTGTTGAAAGAAAAAAGGAGAGCGATGCGCATGAAAAAATAAAGCATATTGAGCAGCAGCTCGCACAGCTTCAGCGATAATATAACTACATGAGTTGACGGACTAACTCTGTATATTTTTCCTCAGCAATTTCCTTTGGTAAATGACCAACTTGCATGAGCGCATTTGCCTTAAATGCACTTACGATGGGCTTATCGTTATTGGGTTTGGCTTCATTTCCTTTTGCGACTTTGTAATACGCATACAATCGTAATAAATCATCCATAGGGATATGTTGATGATGATCGCTAACCCAACTGACGGCACCATCAAAAGTTATCGTTTCCGCCTTCACTTGGTTCACGATTCACTGATGATTGTAACGCCTCCTTTTACCTTTTCATTGAGTTCAATGTTCAGAGGCGTCCCTAACGGCAAAAACAAATCGACACGAGAACCGAATTTGATGAACCCAGCGTCATGACCTTGGATTGCCTTTTCGTCTTTTGTCGCATAGTTTACGATTCGTTTAGCAACCGCACCAGCAATTTGTCGATAGAGGACAGGGCCGTATTTTTCATGGTCAATCACTATAGTTGTTCTCTCGTTGAGAGTGGATGACTTTGGGTGCCAAGCAACCAAATATTTACCAGGATGGTATTTGCTCAAAAGAATTTTACCACTTAATGGATAGCGTGTGACATGCACATTGAGTGGGGACATAAAAATGGATACCTGTAAGCGTTTGTCTTTAAAATATTCTGACTCGTGCACTTCTTCAATGATAACCACTTTCCCATCAACGGGAGCGATGATATTGCTGTGGTCTTCGAGCGGTGTTCTTTTGGGATTTCTGAAGAATTGAAGGACTAGCACTAGCATCGTTAAGGCTAGAAATTGAAGAGCAATCTTGAGCCATTCAATCGTTATAAAATAGTCAGCGCACAATACGATGACAGCAGCGCTGATAAACGCAAAAATGATAATTCGAAATCCTTCTTTATGAAACATAAATTGTAAATAATAAAATATATAAATAAACAAATGGTATGGCAAAAATAAGACTATCTAGCCGATCGTATAGCCCTCCGTGACCCAGTAAAATAGAACCACTGTCCTTTACATTTGCCGTTCTTTTGAATTGACTTTGAACAAGGTCGCCTATGATTGATGTTGTGCTAGCGAGTAAGCCAATTTGAAGCCAAAACAAAAAGCTATAATCCAAAAACAGATAGGAGTTTACCAAAGCGACAGCTGGACTAAATAAAAGTGCTGCAACTGCCCCTTCAATCGATTTGTTCGGAGACACATTACGAAAGAGGGTGTTTTTTCCAAACATAGATCCGTAGCTATACGCCATCCCATCTGTCCCCCAAATAAAGAAAAGTAAACCAAGCACAATGTCTTTGGTAAAGATAATACTGTCCTGTTGAGTTGCTTCAGATAAAAGAAGCATGGGAAATAAAATATGCATAACGCACACAAGACTGGCGAATGTTGCGTGGAGTTTGATTTTTATTTGACCAAACATCAAAACAGCAAGGGTTGTTTGGCACAACAAAGCAATCAAAGCCACAGAAATTAATGGTAAGCCATTGACAAAAAGACCTATAGTAATGAGGCATAAAAGTCCTGGAAGAAGGATTGATTGCACTTTAAAAAGTTTAAGCATTTCGTGAGCAGCAATGAAAGCAAAACTCACGACAAGGACATTGTAGAATAAAGAATGTTCTACTAATATTGCGGCTATCCACACGCCTGCATAGACAAGCCCAACCAGTGACCGATTAAAAAAATCATTCATTAATAATCTTCTACAAGAATTAAGTATACGTGCTTTATTGGTAACCCATATGTCAGAAAACTGTTTTTACTTTCTGATATAGTCTTTTTAAAATGTTTAATAGAAGTGATGTTTATGGGAATATTTTTTTTGTATTTGTGTTTAATTCCTTTCAGCCCTTCGCTAAGTGTATCGGTGAGTTGTTTTGTTCCGGCAACAATAACAAAATTTTCTGGCAGATCAATAAGTTTGTGATTGGCAATTTGTTCAGCACACATGATTAAGCTTCCATCGTGTGCCACCAAAAACTCACACGTGGTGAGAAAAAAGCGTGCATTCAGATTGGTTTTGGTTGGTGTGATAGATGGTCTGACAAAGCGTTCTTGCAACTTTGAATCAAAACAAAGCATTTCGCAATCATCCCATTTGTTTTCGGAGAGAATGTTCTTGAAAGCTTCGATTGATTCTTTCTTGCTTTCGCAATAGATAAACTTACCTCCTTGCTTGGTGAATTTGATCGTAAAAGATTCTTCGATAGGAACCTCAACGGCAGGCATATATTTGCTGCGAACCGCTTCATCTTTTTTTTCAGGCTTTGAAGAACCTCCAAAAAGAGAGGAAAAGAGTCGTTTCAAGACATTTTTGTTTGAAACACTAAAGATATAAAACTATGTTGACTTCTCTGTCTTTTTTGTCGTAGACGTTTCAGTAAGTTTTGCAACAGGGTCTTCTTTTTCAAATGGACGCTTGCCAAATATTGTCACCAAATCATCTTTGAAGATAACTTCTTTATCGAGTAAATACTCTGCCAGTTCCGTCAATTTCTTTTTGTTTTTACGCAATAAAGCAATGGCTCTTTTGTATTGCTGTTCCACAATTTTAGAAATTTCTTCATCGATTTGTTTGGCTGTGGCCTCACTATATGGCTTTGTAAAGCCAAATTCGTTTTCACCATCGGCGTTGTAATACGTAATATTACCAATCTTCTCATTGAGCCCATAGACGGTGACCATAGCACGTGCCTGTCGTGTCACTTTGACTAAGTCACTTAAAGCACCTGTCGATATTTTGCCAAACACAATTTGCTCTGCTGCACGCCCCCCCAATGTAGCACACATTTCGTCAAGCATTTGCTCGGTTTGTACAATCTGCCGTTCTTCAGGAAGGTACCAAGCAGCTCCCAACGATTGCCCTCGTGGTACAATGGTCACTTTGACTAAGGGAGCAGCGTGCTCAAGCATCCAACTCACTGTGGCGTGACCAGCTTCGTGGAAAGCGATTGTTTTCTTTTCAGAAGGAGTGATGATTTTACTTTTCTTTTCCAACCCACCAACAATGCGGTCAACGGCGTCCAAAAAGTCTTGACGATCAACTTTCTTCTTCTTTTTTCGAGCGGCGATCAAGGCAGACTCGTTACAAACATTGGCAATGTCTGCACCTGAGAACCCTGGTGTTTGTTTGGCCAAGAAGCTCACATCGAGTTTGCGATCTACCTTTAATGGTTTCAAGTGCACCTCAAATATTTCTTTTCGCTCGTGTAAGTCGGGAAGATCGACATAGATTTGGCGATCAAAACGACCTGCTCGCATCAATGCTTTATCCAACACATCGGATCGGTTAGTTGCTGCTAATACGATTACGTTAGTATCCGTGCCAAAACCATCCATTTCCGTAAGCAACTGGTTTAAGGTGTTTTCGCGTTCATCGTTTGAGCCAGTCATATTGTTTTTTCCACGTGCTCGGCCGATGGCATCTATCTCATCAATGAAAATGATCGCTGGAGACTTGTCCTTTGCTTGCTTGAATAAGTCACGCACACGAGATGCGCCTACCCCAACAAACATTTCAACAAAATCTGACCCTGAGAGTGAGAAAAATGGAACTTTCGCCTCACCGGCAACTGCTTTTGCCAGAAGTGTTTTTCCTGTTCCTGGAGGGCCTACCAACAAAGCTCCTTTTGGAATCTTCCCTCCCAAAACGGTGTATTTGGAAGGATTTTTTAAAAAGTCTACAATTTCTTGCACCTCTTCTTTTGCCCCTTCCAGTCCAGCGACGTCCTTGAAGGTGATTTTTACGTTTGACTTTTCATCAAATAGTTTAGCTTTTGACTTACCAATATTAAAAATTTGTCCTCCGCCACCTGCGCCTCCGCCTGACATTCTTCGCATAAGGAAAATCCATACGCCAATGATCAAAATTAGAGGGAGAAAGCTCAACATCACATCGAGCCAACGGCTTTCAACTGTTTTAAAGTCATAATCAAATTCAACACCATTGCTTTTTGCTTTCTCTAGTTTTCCTTGAAAAATTTCTAGATTACCTACTTCAAATTGGTAGTGTGGTCCGCTGCTGCTTGAACGACCAAAGAAATCTTTTGTTCGTGCTTTTTTATGCTTGGACGTTTGTAAGGCATCATCCTTGATGGATACCTGCGCCAAATTTTTATTGATGACCAATACGCGCTCAACTTCATCTTCGTTAAGAAATCGCTCGAATGTGGAGATGTTTATTTGCTGATCGTTTGATAGCCCGTCACTATTATTGAAATAAGACATGCTGATAAAGAAAGCAGCTATTAAACCATAAAGCCAGTATGAACTTAGCGTTGGTTTCTTATTCGGAGTTTTTTCTTTTTTAGCCATAATTAATAGTTAGAAGCAATTGCAGTTACTTTAGCATCTCCCCAAAGGGACTCGATGTCGTAATATTCTCTGACAGTACGTTGAAATATATGAACAACCACATTTATATAATCCAACAAAACCCATTCAGCAGTTTCTGTCCCCTCTACATGAAAGGGTTTTTCTTTGAGTGCTTTACTCACCTTTTTTTGAACAGAGCCTGCCAAGGCATTCACCTGTGTGTTGGAATTACCAGAACATACGATAAAATAACTGCAAACAGAATTTTCAATTTCCCTTAAGTCTAGTATTTGAATGTCTTCTGCCTTGACGTCTTCAAGCGCATCGATAATGTGTGTGATTAACAGATCCGTACTTTCGGTCTTACCCATATAGTTGTTAATTAAGTAAATTTATCACAAATTCGTGTAAAACAACGAGTTATTGCTAGCTTTGTTCTATGCATCTAATCAAACTTAATGCCACTGATTCCACCAACGATGCCTTACGGATTTTGTTGTCGAAAAATCATTCTGCAAAGCCAACAATCGTTTGGGCTTTGCATCAAAAAAACGGAAAAGGGCAGAGTGGAAATGTTTGGACCAGTTCGGCAGGAGAAAACCTAACCTTCTCTCTTTGCATTCCTAGTGTAACGCTTCCAGTGGATCAACTATTCGAACTCAATAAACAGGTTGCAGTTTGTTTGGCAAGCTGGTTTTTATTACACAAAATCAAAAATATTTATGTGAAATGGCCAAACGACATTTTGTCAGGAAATCAAAAAATTGCTGGCATCTTAATCGAAACGAGTGTTCACAAAGCGGTCGCAAAGTCCATTGTGATTGGAATTGGCATTAATGTGAACCAGCTTTATTTCCCAAATTTACCTCATGCAGTATCTATGCGTTCAATAACAAAAATCAATTATGATTTGGAAGAGCTTTTGCTTTCTGTCACAGATCGTCTTGTAAAAACGCTATCACTTCCTTTCAAGGCTATTGACGACTCCTACACAAACTTGCTCTATGGACGGAATCAAAAAAGAACGTTTCGCACACAAAACAGTGAGTTTGAAGGAACAATATTGGACGTTACCCCGGAGGGAAAATTGAGAATACAAACCCAAAATGGGGAACGACAGTTTGCTGTAAAAGAACTACAGTTTGTGCATATTTCCAATCAGTGATTCCATGAACTTGGTGAGTGGTTTTTTGACCATCATTGCCATCATTGGATTAAAATCTCCTTGAAAACGGAGTTGAATTTCGGTTTCGTTTTCTTCACACGCTATTAAAGTGCCTTTTAGAGAAAACACAACCTTATCACTAGTGGATTTTAAAACAACGGATTCTCCTTCATTTCTTTCAATAATGGTGAGACCAATTTCGGGCATACTCCCGAGTTTAAAACGAAAGCTGTCGTTGTCGACTACAGAAAACTGTGCACCATCTGGCATCAGCATCTCGTATGTGTTGGCGTCCGCCAATTGAGCAAAAACCACTTCAATAGCGTGTTTTATTTTGACTGATGTGCTTGTGATTTCCATTTGTTACGGTTTCCATTTGTTAGGTGCCGCACGCCATTGACGCAGAACCTCTGCTTCGCTTTTGAGAATAAAACGATTTTCGATTGCTAATTCAATCAAATGATCATAATCACTAAGAGAGTGAATGTTGATGTTTTCTTTTTTGAATCGTTTTTTAGCAATGGAAAAATTATAATCAAAAATCGACATCAATCCTGTGATTTCCGCCCCAGCTTCTTTGAGCGCTTTTATAGCGTCCAAACTACTTTTACCTGTGCTGATTAAATCTTCGATAACCACCACCTGACGGTTGCTTTCTAAGAGACCTTCAATCTGATTTTTTCTACCATGCCCTTTCGCCTTTGGGCGTACATAAACAAAAGGAAGATTAAGCTCTTCTGCCACCAAGGCGCCAATCCCAATGGCTCCTGTAGCGACACCTGCGATAACATCGGCACGACCATGAAGACTCTTTATCTGTTTTGCAAACTGTTCTCTTATAAAAGTACGAACTGTTGGATAGGATAAAGCAATACGGTTGTCACAATAGATTGGTGATTTCCACCCGCTCGCCCATGTGAATGGGTTTTTGGGTTCCAATTTTATTGCATTAATTTGTATTAACAATTCAGCTACTTTTTTTGCTGTGTAGGGATCGTGAATCATGGAACAAAAGTATAAAGTTTTTATCAATACAAAGTGGATTGTTTTGACTTCTAAAATTCCAAATACCTCAAACGCTGTTGTTCTTCCTTTAGAATCCGTTTCTTTCTCCGAAGTTTTAGATTGCATTAAAGAAAAAAAAGCAAAAAAAATTTTTCTGTTTCACCATGATGAAGCGGAATTACTCGATCTTTTTAAAGCAAAACTCCCTGTGGTTCAGGCAGGGGGTGGGTTGGTTACCAACGAAAAAGGAAAAACGCTATTCATTTACCGCAAAGGGAAATGGGATTTACCCAAAGGTAAAATTGATCGAAAAGAAACCATTAAAAAAGGGGCGAAACGCGAGGTGAAAGAGGAAACAGGTGTTAAAAAACTTAAAATCACAGGGCTTGCAGGCGTCACCTATCACATTTTTAAGAGAAACGACATTTACCAACTTAAAGAGACATTTTGGTATCACATGACCTCTACATATACTGGCGAGCTTAAGCCAGAGCTCAAGGAGGGGATCACCAAAGCAAAATGGAAAGGCCCAAAAAAAACGGCCAAAGCATTGAAGAACTCCTATGAAAATATCCGTTCTTTGATGCTAGAACTGTCAGTTACACCCTGACACAGCCTGGAACAAAGCGTTTGTAATCGCCGTTGTTTCGAATGATTTCACGCACAATACTGCTGCTAATAAATGATGTCTGAATCGATGTTAGTAAAAAAACAGTTTCGATTTTAGAGAGTTCACGATTGGTACGAGCAATGGCTTTTTCGAATTCAAAATCACCATGATTACGGACGCCTCTCAAGAGATAATCAGCACCAACAGATTTGCAAAAGTCAATGGTGAGCCCATCGTAAACCATGACACGAACCTTGGGATTGTCACGAAAGCATTCTTCAACAAACTGTTCTCGTTGGTCTAAAGAAAACATATAATTCTTCTCTGAATTATTTCCGATACCAACAATCACTTCGTCAAAAATGGTTGCTCCGCGTTCCACAATATCCTTATGCCCTAGTGTGATCGGATCAAAAGAGCCAGGAAAGACTGCACGTTTCATAAGGCAAAGGTATTTATTTTTCAATGGCTTCGACAAGAGCATTGTCAAACAACTGCTGTAAGCTGATTCCTGCGTGTTTGGCTTGTTGAGGTAGCAGACTTTCTTTTGTGAGTCCAGGTACAGTGTTGATCTCTAAAAAATATGGTGTGTCACCAACAAAAATAAAGTCGCTTCTGCTCAGTCCTTTCATCCTTAGGGCGGTATATACTTTTTTTGCTGCGATTTCCACATTTTTACGCTGAACATCAGTCAAACGAGCAGGTGTAATTTCTTCGGATTTACCTTCGTATTTGGCACTAAAATCAAAAAAATCCTCATCGGTAACGATTTCAGTCGGTGCTAAAACCAGAACTGATCCTTGGTAGGTAATCACGCCTATTGATACTTCTGTGCCCTCTAGAAAAGATTCGATGAGCACGCTATCATCTTCTTTAAAAGCAAGTGCAATGGCTTTGAGTAAAGCCTCTTCTTTATAAACTTTAGAAACACCAAAACTACTCCCTGATTGGTTGGCTTTAACAAAACAAGGAAGCCCAACAGAAGAAACAATTGCTTTGGTATCGACCACTGCGCTTGCATCAATAACAAGGCGTTTGGCCATGGCTATGTCATGGGATTCTAGGTAATCAAGTGTTTTTGCTTTGTCATAGGTCAATGCAGAAGCCGAAGATGAGCAACCCGAGTAGGGGATGCCCAAGTTGTCAAAATAGGATTGGAGAACTCCGTTTTCACCTGGTGCCCCATGCACAGCGTTAAAAACGACATCAAAATGGAGGTCGCCACTGCTAAATGTTTCCTTATCAATGGGTCGCCAGAGACTGTTGACCCCTACAGACCAGACGTTGTCGGTGACTCGAACGGCATAGGCTTCGTATTTATTTTGATCGAGGTGAGCCATGACTACAGCACCGCTTTTAAGCGAAATTTCGTATTCAGAGGTGTGTCCACCCATCACTACTGCTACGCGAATTTTCATCCTACAAAAATATCATTAATTTTAACCTAATTCATTTATTATCTTTGCAACTTATTTTTACCCCATGAGACTATTGCGTTTTTTCGTTAGTAAGACTTTTATCGTTCTGCTTTGCAAGGCAGCAGCTTTGGGGGTAGGACTCCTTTTTCTATTGTTTTTGAGCTTGCACTGGCACACCCGTCAGAGTCGCCTCATCGAAGTCCCTGATTTGCACCAAAGACCATTGACAGAGGCACAAGAGATACTCACCGATTTACGTTTGGGTTACGAAGTTATTGACTCCACTCAATTCGACCCCGATCTACCACCTCTCTCTGTCATTGACCACCAACCACGAGCAAACGAAGAAGTCAAAAGAGGACGTAAAATCTACTTGACTCTCAATCCATCATCCTTTCGAAAAATATCAGTCCCCAATGTAGTTCAAGTGACCTATCGAAATGCCCTTTCGTCGCTTCGTGCGGTTGGATTGGAAGTAGGAAATGTCAGTTACAGAAACAACATTGGTAAAAACATGGTATTGGAACTACGCTTTAATAATGAGACCATCAATCCAGGAACAAAAATTCCCAAAACATCAAAAATTGATTTGGTACTCGGTAATGGAAGACGATCACGCTAATGGAAACGCCCACACAAGACGACTCACTTTATGAGCACCACGCCTTTACGGCAGATAGCGGACAGACACCGCTACGCGTGGATAAATACCTGATGAATCGCATTGAAAATGCCACTAGAAATAAAATTCAGCTCGCTGCCAAAGAAGGTAGCGTCCATGTTAATGATGTGGCGGTAAAATCTAACTACAAGATCAAAGGGGGTGATAAAGTTCGGGTTTTATTTGCCCATCCGCCGTATGAAAACTTATTGGTTGGTGAAGACATTCCTTTGGATATCGTTTTTGAAGATGATGCCTTGGTGGTGGTCAATAAGCCTTCGGGTATGGTAGTGCACCCGGGTCATGGAAATTATACCGGCACCATGCTCAACGCATTACTCTATCATTTTGAATCCTTACCAAAAAACACCAACAATCGGCCAGGTTTGGTGCATCGGATTGACAAAGACACAAGTGGCCTTTTGGTTGTTGCTAAAACGGAGGAAGCGATGACTCACCTCGCCAAGCAGTTTTTTGACAAAACTTCTGAACGCACCTATTTGGCACTTGTTTGGGGCGATGTGCTCGATGACAAGGGCACCGTTGAAGGGCACATTGGCCGCGACCCTAAAAACCGACTGCTAATGACCGTTTTTCCTGACGGATCACAAGGCAAAGAAGCGATTACTCATTTTGAGGTTGTGGAGCGGTTTGGCTACAACACTCTGTTGCGTTGCCAACTCGAAACAGGACGTACCCACCAAATTCGTGCTCACCTAAAGCACCTTGGGCATACGCTTTTTAACGATGCTCGCTATGGTGGTGACAAAATACTAAAGGGTACTACTTTTACAAAGTACAAACAGTTTGTGGACAATTGCTTCAAGGTGCTACCGCGCCAAGCTCTCCATGCCCAAACTTTGGGATTTGTTCATCCGACAACTGCTGAAAAGATGTCGTTTGAAGCTAAACTCCCTCAAGATATGCAGACTGCCATCGAAAAATGGAGACACTACGCCAAGCACCGATTAGACTGATTATCACTCTTGATGAACAATTCTTTAAGCCTAAGGAATTTGCCCATCCCAAAATCCCTTTCTATTTTTGAATAAAAGCGATTGACATGAAAATTTTAGTTTCCCCTGCCAAATCCCTTAATTACGAATCTCCGCTACCTCATACACAGTGCAGTCAGCCTGTGTTTGTCAATGAGGCCAAAGCGCTCAATGTGGCTTTACGCAAAAAATCGCCTACAGAGCTCAAAGCACTCATGGGTATCTCGGACAAGCTGGCGGAACTCAACTGGACACGAAACCAAAGCTTTTCTGTCCCATTCTCCCCCGCTAACGCACGCCAAGCTGTCTATGCCTTCAATGGTGATGTTTACACAGGTCTCGACGCCTACACTATACAAGAAGCACAATGGGAAACGCTCAATGACAGTCTACGTATTCTGTCGGGTCTCTATGGCGTACTTAAACCCTTTGACCTGATGCAGCCCTACCGTTTGGAAATGGGAACATCTTTTGGGGTCAATGGTAGTAAAAACTTGTACCAATATTGGAAAGAAAAACTGACCAAGCAGCTCAATGCAGAATTGGACACAGACGAACTTGTGGTCAATTTGGCAAGCAAAGAATACGCTTTGGCTGTCGCTACGGGACAATTGACGGCCGATGTGATTGCACCTATTTTTAAAGATTTTAAAAACGGCAAATTGAAAATCATTTCCTTTTTCGCCAAAAAGGCACGGGGACTCATGGCGCGTTACTTGATTGAAACCAACGCCAAAACCACAAATGATATTCTGCGATTTGCTTTGGATGGCTATGCCTATAGTGATGAACACACAACAAATCCTACGGAGCCCGTGTTTATTCGTTAATTTTAAAGCTATATTATTTATTCTTTTTTTGGTCTCATTTCGAGATCATTTTTCAAACTTCTTTGAAAAAAAACATATGTAGTGGTGGCTTCTTTTGGAGAAGGTAGCATTCAAATTTAAAAATAGAAGAGGCTTATGCGAGTTTTCAAAAGTTTTTGGGACAGATTATGCTGCTCTATCCCAGTCCTTCGAAGGATATATTACATATGGGCTAAGAGCTGGCGGAAAAGTAAGCAAACTCACCTATTTGCTTAAAGCATAAGGAGCCCAAAACCGAAAGTGTTTTTTTTAAATAGAGGTTGATTATCCTAACAATGTATGAAAAAAAGGATTAAAACTCTGAGGAAGCGTGAAATGCAATCTGTGGGTACTTGTCTTTTGTCATTTGCAGGGAGAAGGCAGAGTCAGCCAAAAAGACGAGTTGCCCCTCCTTGTCTTTGGCGAGAAACTTGGCTTTGGTTTGTGTAAAGTTCTTGAAGTCAGCGTCGCCACTCTCTTGTGCTTCGACCCAACAGGCCTTAAACACGTTAAGATTTTCGTAAGTGCACTTTGCGCCGTATTCGTGTTCCAGGCGGTATTGAATCACTTCAAATTGTAAGGCGCCAACCGTCCCGATCACTTTTCGCCCATTGAGGTCAAGGGTAAACAATTGCGCAACCCCTTCGTCCATGAGTTGATCAATGCCCTTCGCAAGTTGTTTGGCTTTCATCGGATCGGCATTGTTGATGTAGCGAAAATGTTCAGGAGAGAAGCTCGGAACACCTGAAAAGTGAAGTGTCTCTCCTGCGGTGAGCGTATCACCAATCTTAAAGTTTCCGGTATCATGCAACCCAACGATGTCGCCGGGGTAGGATACCGCAACAACTTCTTTTCGATCGGCAAAGAAAGCGTTGGGGCTACTAAATTTTAACTTTTTGTTTTGACGCACGTGGAGGTAAGGTGTGTTGCGTGTAAAAGTTCCAGACACAATTTTGATAAAGGCCAAACGATCTCTGTGTTTGGGATCCATATTGGCGTGAATTTTAAAAACAAATCCACTAAATGCATCTTCTTTGGGGTCAACCAATCGTTCTGCGCTGTGTTTTGGTAAGGGTTGTGGAGCGATTTCAATAAAGGCATCTAAGAGCTCTTGCACCCCGAAATTGTTCAATGCTGATCCAAAGAATACGGGCTGTTGCTGGCCAGCCAAATAGGCTTCACGGTCAAACGAGGGATAAACTTCCGTGACGAGTTCAATTTCTTCACGCAGCAAATTGGCGGCCGTATCCCCGATATGGTCAAACAGGCTTGGATCGTTGATGTTATCAAAGTCAATGGCGTCTGAAATACGTGTTTTGTTGGCTTCGTTGAACAAGCGCAGTCGTTTACCCCACAGGTTGTAAATCCCTTGAAAATCATAGCCCATTCCTATAGGAAAGCTCAACGGCGTTACGGTAAAGCCGAGTTTTTGTTCCACCTCGTCCAAAAGATCAAATGCATCTTTTCCTTCTCGATCAAGCTTGTTGATGAATACGATGATGGGAATGTTTCGCATACGACACACCTCAACGAGTTTTTTGGTTTGTTCTTCCACACCCTTTGCGACATCAATGACCACAATCACACTGTCAACAGCGGTCAGGGTACGGAAGGTGTCCTCGGCAAAGTCTTTGTGACCAGGGGTGTCGAGGATGTTTATTTTTTTGTCTTTGTAGTGAAAGGCCAGTACTGAAGTTGCCACGGAAATCCCACGTTGACGCTCAATCTCCATAAAGTCGCTTGTCGCCGATTTTTTGATTTTGTTTGACTTTACGGCCCCGGCTTCTTGGATCGCACCACCAAAGAGAAGAAGTTTCTCCGTTAGGGTAGTCTTTCCTGCGTCGGGGTGAGAAATAATCCCAAATGTTCGACGGCGTGCAATTTCTTCCAAAAAACTCATGGTCGCAAAAGTACTACCGTTTTGGCAATTGTAAGAATATTTTTTGAACGAAGAATCATTTAATTCTTTACAAGACGGATCGAATGTGGCATGCCGTTTATTTGTACAACTCCAAAATATAATCTCGCTGCATAGGGCGATATGTTTAAGAGTACACTCATTTCCCCTTGATCGTCAAATTGTTCCAGCGCAACGTTTGAGCCCAGAAAAGAATAGATGCAGATTTTTTTTATGGGATACAAACTATCAATGGTGGGTGTGGTGTAGACGTTTCCTTTCTTATGGTCCCAGCACGATTGTTTATATGGAGACATATGGAGGTTATTAGCCACTAAAACATACATTTATACTGCATTTTTTTTTGTAATTTTATATACATGGAAGAACAGGTTGTTTTAGTCGATGAGAAAGATAATCCAATCGGCTTGATGCCCAAGATGGAAGCGCACGAAAGGGCCGTTTTGCACCGTGCGTTCTCCGTTTTCATCCTCAACGGCAAAGGAGAGTTAATGCTTCAGCAGCGTGCCAACCATAAATACCATTCACCAGGACTGTGGACAAATACTTGCTGTAGCCACCAACGTGATGGTGAATCGAATATTGATGCTGGTCAAAGGCGGTTGCATGAGGAAATGGGATTCACAACCGAATTGACTGAACTCACTTCATTTATCTACAAAGCATCCTTCGACAACGGTTTGACCGAACACGAGTTCGATCACATTATGTTAGGGCGTTATGAAGACAATCCTGTTATCAACCCCGATGAGGTAGCCGCTTGGAAGTGGATGCCCTTGGCCGAGGTCAAAAAAGATGTGGAAGCCAATCCAAAAAACTATACTGTATGGTTTGTGATTATCTTTGCAAAGTTTTATGATCATTTAAATATAAATTAATGACTGTTACTGTTAGCCGAAAGGCTCATTTTAATGCTGCACACCGTTTGTTTCGTTCCGATTGGGACGACGCTAAAAATGAAGAGGTTTTTGGCAAATGCAATAACCCTTTCTATCACGGACACAACTATGATTTGATTGTTCACGTCACAGGAGAAATAGACAAAAAAACAGGTTATGTTATGGACATGAAAGTCCTGAAAGATATTATCAAGGCAGAGATTGAAGATGCTTTCGATCATAAAAACCTCAATGAGCAAGTACCAGAATTTAAAGACCTGATTCCTACAGCCGAAAACATAGCTGTGGTGATTTGGGAGAAACTTCGACCACATATTTCTTCCGACAAAAAATTGGAAGTCACTCTCTATGAGACCCCTCGAAACTATGTAGTTTTTAAAGGATAAATGAGCGCTTTATATCCTCTTTTTTTTACGCCAATTCCCAAAGAACGACTTTGGGGAGGCGACCAGTTGCAGCGTTTTTTAAACAAATCATTTCAAGGCGAAACCATCGGAGAGAGTTGGGAATTATCAGCAGTTTCTGGTGATGTTTCTGTGGTATCCGAAGGACCACTGAAAGGGCAACGCCTCGATGAGTTGATCGAAAAACACAAGGGAGAGCTTGTTGGGCATGACGTGTACAAACGTTTTGGAAACGATTTCCCTGTACTCATCAAATATATCGACGCACAAAAAGATCTATCTGTTCAGTTGCACCCGCACGACCATTTGGCTCGGGAGCGTCACAATTCTTTTGGAAAAAATGAAATGTGGTATATCATGAACGCCGAACCGAATGCACAACTCATTGCGGGTTTTGCAAAAGATACTTCACAAGCCGAGTATCAGCAGTACCTAGACAGGGGTGCGATTGAAGATTTGCTTCATTATGAAACCATTGATAAAGGAGATGTTTTTTTTATCCGAACAGGTACAGTCCATGCGATTGGTGCGGGAATTCTACTCGCTGAGATCCAACAAACTTCTGATGTTACTTACCGCATTTTTGATTGGAACAGAACTGATAAAAATGGAAACACAAGAGAGTTGCACACAGAATTGGCTCTTGATGCAATTGATTATCAAAAACGAAATAATCATTTGGTGAATTACACCAAAATTGCCAACCAAAGAAATTCCGTTGTGTCATCACCTTATTTCACAACCGATATCGTTCCCGTCAATGGAAAGTTGTCTGTTCCCACAACAACGATTGATTCGTTTGTGGTGTTGATGGCGGTGCGTGGTGATACTGTGATTGAAGTAGATGGCAAAACGTATCCTTTGCCTTTTGGGTCTACCGTTTTACTTCCTGCATGCCTTTCGGCTTTTTCGCTACAAGCAAATCAGTCAGAAGTCCTTATGGTTACCATCTAATTAAAGAGTAGTGACTACTTTTCTAATACCGATAAATAGTCCACTAGTAATTTTCCGTAGCGCGATGAAGCCACATCTTCTGACATCGTATTTGCAATGGTGTCGAGCAAGCTTTTAGGTGCCGCAGAAAGCTCAGATAAAGCAAGGTAAGGTGCGACAACACTGTTGGGGTTATTCACAGCAAAGTTGGTAGTGAAAAGCATTTTGCGTTTCAATAGATTGGCGGATTGCTTTTCGAGCAAGGCCAAACTGTCAGTGTTTTCGTTGATTTGTGCGTTGAAGTAAGCAGCAAGCAAATCCAGTTCTTCGTTGTTAAACTGATTAATAATCCGCATGTAAGAACGGTAAACTTCTTGGGTAGGTGATCCTGTGATTTCAGCATTCGTGACATAGTCATCTAACGTGGTGTGAATGGTAATTTCACCTTGATCACCAAAAAACGGAATTCGGTTGTTTTTGTCACCTGGATTGTTTCGATCGAGTTGCACATAAAACAATTCTGAATATTTGAGGTTGGTGCCTAATACAGCATTTTCTTCACGGCTCACAACAAACGAATCAATAGCAACAATGAGACTGTCTTCGACGCGTTCAAGATAGAGTGTTCCTTTTTTTAGTCCTTTGACATTGACGTTGACTTGCATGTTTTTTGTTGGTGTTGAACATCCAACAATAAGAATCAGTAAAAAGAGTCCTGTGATTTGTATTTTCATCGCTGCAAATATGCAATTTTTAGTTTGAACGAAAAACCTTTCGAAAGGTCAAATTAATGCGTGGCCCGACATGCTTGGCCGTCTTCGCAATCTGATGCTTCCAACAATGTTGTGTCTGTCCACCCATAAGGAGTAAGCTTCCGTGTTCTAGCAAAAGTTTGACTCGTTGGCTGGAATCTTTGTTGTGTTTTAAATGGAAAAAGCGGGGCGCACCCAAACTGACAGAAGCAATCACAGGATTGATGCCCAACGATGCTTCGTCATCTGCATGCCATCCATTGCTGTCTTTTCCATCTCTGTATAGGTTGAGAAGAACCGAGCTAAAGTCTTCTTCGGTATATTGTTTTAGTTTTTTTTCGATAAGCCGCAAAGATGCAGTCATGGGATGTGGTTGCATGGTAATTCCAGAGTAGGTGTAAGGGTCTTGTGTGTGGCCGTGTAGTGAGGTCAAGCGAGGCTGGGGGAATGTTTTTCCAAAAACGGTGATGGGGTCCTGTTTCCATGGAATGTTTTGTTGCAAGTCCTCAAACAATGCGTTTGCCTCTGCCATCGTTAGAAAGTGATCGATATAATGAATAGATGCATCGGGGAGTTGGGCAAGCGATAATTTGGATATGGGCTGAATCACAATTTATTTTTAGCATCTTTAAAATGAAGAAATACGGAATTGATAAATCCTAAGATCAAACCGACACCGATAACAATATAGCCGAGAGTAAAAAATTTGCCCATCGTAGTTTGGGGAGAAAAGTCTCCATACCCTATGGTGGTCAACGTGATGACCGAAAAGTAGAGAGAGTCTAGCCAAGACCACCCTTCAAAATGATAGTATGCAATCGTGCCGATGCCCAGAAACAATAGAGTGGTCAGTAACAAGTTACGGTAGGATTTGTCTCGTAAAAAGGAAAGAAGTGTTTGGAGGAAAAACATGACGAATGTGTTTTTTGATTTAACCGAAGGTAAAAAAAATCCCCTAATTGAAACTCAATTAGGGGAGATTGTTGTGACAACAAAGTGGCGTTATTTAATGAGCTCAAAACTTCGATTGATAAAAGAGGTCAATTCCTCTCCTTTGAGGAGGTTTTGACTCAAACGTGCCAAATCAACAGATTGTTTGATCAATCGCTCCTGTTTCTTTTTTGTTTTGGTTTCCAAAATCTGACTCACTAAAGGGTGGTTGACATTGACAACAAGGTTGTACATTTCGGGCATATTGCCGCCAAACATACCGCCACCTCCGCCTGTCTGTTGCATCTCTTTCATACGACGCATAAACTCTGGTTGCGTGATAAGAAACGGCTGTGCACTGCTGTCCATAGGCTCTAGTTGAACTGTGTAAGAAGATTTTGGCACAATCTCCTCAACAATTGTTTTCAGTTTCTCCTGACTCTCTTCACTCAATTTGGCCGGGGCCGTGTCTTCTTTTGCGATAAGCTTATCGATTTGATCGGCATCAACTCGTGCAAAACTCAAGTTATCCTCACTTGTTTCCAGCTTTTGAATGAGATGACCTATAATTGGAGAATCTAAAAGCAAAACGGTATATCCCTTTGCTTTTGCTGCCTCAATATAAGCATGCTGTTCGTCGATGTTTGAAGCGTATAGCTGTATAAGTTTACCGTCCTTATCAGTTTGCAAGTCTTTGGTTTTCTCTTTAAGTTCTTCAAAAGTCAGAAAAGAACCTTCTGTTGTTGGGAATAGCGCAAAATCTTTTGCTTTATCAAAAAACTTGTCTTCAGAAAGCATTCCGTACTCAATGACGACTTTAATGTCATTCCATTTTTGTTCAAAGGCTTCACGGTCTTTTTTGAATAGGGATTTTAGTTTATCGGCTACTTTCCGAGTGATGTAATTGCTGATTTTTTTTACATTCCCATCTGCTTGCAAATAACTTCTTGAAACGTTCAGAGGAATGTCTGGAGAGTCAATAACTCCACGAAGTAACGTTAAAAACTCTGGTACAATTCCCTCGACGTTATCTGTGACAAACACTTGGTTTTGATACAGTTGGATACGGTCTTTTTGTACGTTGAGATCATTTGACATTTTTGGGAAATATAGAATCCCCGTCAGATTGAACGGATAGTCAACATTCAAGTGAATATTGAATAAAGGCTCTTCAAATTGCATCGGGTAGAGTTCGCGATAAAAACTTGAATAGTCTTCGTCTTTCAGTTCCGTTGGCTTTTTGATCCAAGCAGGTGATGGGTTGTTGATGATGTCATCGACAACTTCCTTTGTCTCTTTTGCATCATCTCCTTCACCTTCTGTGTTTGTGATTTCCTTAGTCCCTAACTTAATTGGGATTGGCATAAACTTATTGTACTTCTGTAACAGAGAACGAATTTGTGACTCTTCCAAAAACTCTTTCGAGTCTTTGTCTATGTGCAAAATGATTTCGGTTCCCCGTTCTTTTTTATCATGTGCCTCTAAGGTGTATTCTGGAGAACCGTCACATGTCCAATGGGCAGCGGGTTCGTCTTTAAAAGATTTGGTAATGATTTCAACTTTCTCAGAAACCATAAAGGCAGAGTAAAACCCGAGACCGAAGTGACCAATAATACCGCTGTCTTTCGCACTATCTTTGTATTGCTCCAAAAATTCTTCAGCGCCTGAAAAAGCAACTTCATTTATGTATTTGTTAACTTCATCAGCCGACATACCCACGCCTTGGTCGATGATATGAATTGTTTTTGCTTTTTTGTCAACTTTAACTTCAATTTGCGGAGCGCCGTATTCTACTTTCGCTTCTCCAATTTGTGTCAGATGCCTCATCTTTAATGTCGCATCGGTTGCATTTGAAATCAGTTCTCTTAAAAAGATTTCATGGTCGCTGTAGAGAAATTTTTTAATCAGTGGGAAGATATTCTCAACAGCTACATTAATTTTTCCAGTACTCATTCTATTTGATTTTTTATGTTCTAAAACAAAAAAAGTACCAAGATGAATTTTATGACAAGATGGCACAAAAATAATTTTGTTTAAATAATTTTGGAAAAGATTAAACATTATGTATATTTGTTCTAGTAGAGTTGAAAAAATTATTGATCACGGGAAGAATTGCTATGAAACCCACATTTTTAGCTCTCAGTATTACAATTTCTTGGTTTGTTTTTTTGGTTAATTTGAAATAAGGGTGTGTATTCCACACCCTTTTTCCTTTTCTTACAATTTATTACTTTTATAAAATGATAAAAAACTTTACTTCCAAAGTTGCCGGTCTCGGCAAATACGTTCCTGAAAAGATTGTTACTAACGATGATCTCTCAAGGTTAATGGACACGAGTCACGACTGGATCGTTGAACGTACCGGGATTAAAGAGCGTCGATTTATTGATAAAAATTCAGATGAAGGCACGGCAAGTATGGGTGTTAAAGCTGCCGAACAGGCACTGGAACGTGCAGGAATAAGTAAAGATGATGTCGATTTGATTGTGTTCGCCACTCTCAGTCCAGACTACTACTTTCCAGGGTCGGGCGTGTTAGTACAAGATCTTATGGGGATAGGAACCTGTCCAGCTCTTGATGTGCGCAACCAGTGTTCAGGGTTTATTTACGCTCTTTCTGTTGCCGATCAATACATTCGGACAGGAACATATAAAAATGTATTGGTTATCGGCTCAGAATACCAATCTGGCGGATTGGATCTAACAACACGTGGTCGTACGGTTTCTGTCATTTTCGGTGATGGTGCTGGTGCTGCGGTTTTGACGCGCCACGACAATCTTGATGAAGGTATCCGATCATCACATCTGCATTCCGAAGGGAAACACGCTGAAGAATTGGCGATTCTAGGACCAACCACAAAAAAATGGGTTCATGAACTTTTTGAAGATTATGATCCTGATGACAAAGACTACCACCCCTATATGAATGGACAGTTGGTGTTTAAAAATGCGGTTGTCCGTTTTTCTGAAGTTATCCATGAAGCACTTGCAAAGAATGGAATGACCCCTTCTGATATTGACATGCTGATTCCTCACCAAGCCAATTTGCGAATTGCACAATTTGTACAGAAAAAATTTGGGCTTAGCGACAAGCAGGTTTACAATAACATTATGCGTTATGGGAACACAACCGCTGCGTCAATACCTATTGCGCTTTGTGAAGCGTGGGAGGAAGGCTTAATCAATAAAGGAGACAATGTGGTTTTGGCTGCTTTCGGAAGTGGATTTACATGGGGAAGCTCGCTAATCAAATGGGTCTAACTTTTTTTTTGAGCTTATCATAACAAGGCCAGCAAAGCAAAGCAGTCCGTTTAAAGCCAAAATAAAGAATCCGAAATCAAACTGGTAGGCGCTCAATGCCCACTGACTAATAAAGTAGCCAAACACAGGAGAGGTTACGGCAATCCAAGGAACCCAACGATCTTTGAGTTGGAGTTTTGTGCAAATGCCAAGGGTATATAATCCCAGTAAAGGACCATAGGTATAGCCCGCAAATTCAAAGAGTTTTGCGATGACACTCTTGTCTGAAATCAAATAGTTAAAAGCAAGTATCACTAGAATAAGTATTCCAGACACAAAAAGATGTACTTGCTTTCGAGCACGTTCTTGCTCATGGCTTTTCAATCTTTTTTCAATGTCCAGTAAGTCAAGGCTGATACTGGTTGTCAATGAGGTCAACGCGCTATCGGCACTACTGTAGGCAGCAGCAATAAGCCCCAATAAAAAGACCACGGAAAGCCCAATACCGAGATCAGACTGCGTTGCGATTATAGGAAAGAGTTTGTCGCCTTGCGCATCAATGCCGTTGGCGAGGGCATAAGCGGTAAGCAACGTGCCAAGCGTCAAGAAAACAAAGTTGACAACAGTGAGAATGATGGTAAACCAAAACACATTTTTCTGTGCGTCTTTAAGGCTTCGACACGCTAAGTTTTTTTGCATCATATCTTGATCAAGCCCTGTCATCACAATGGCAATGAGCGCTCCTGACAAAAACTGTTTCCAAAAAAAGTATGGGCTTTTATAATCGTCAAAGAAAAAGATTTGGGTGCCTTCTTGTTGTGCAATCCAGCTGATGAGATTGCTAATTTGCATAGAGTCAGTAATGTAATAAACTGCCATTGCCAGCGCAATAAGCATAAACAGGGTTTGGAGCACGTCTGTCCAAACAATGGTTTTGATTCCAGACTTATGGGTGTAAAGCCAAATAAAGCAAATGGTAGCAATAACGGTGACCCAAAAAGGAACTCCCATTTGGTCAAAAATGATCCATTGCAAAACGCTGGCCACTAGATAGAGTCGGAAACTAGCACCAACTATTCTAGAAAGCACAAAAAACGATGCCCCCGTTTTATAGGTTTTTTCGCCAAAACGTGTAGAGAGGTACGTATAAATAGAGGTGAGGTTATACCTGTAATATATGGGAAGTAAAACAGTGCCAATGACAAAATATCCAACAATGTATCCGAGCACCATTTGGAAATAGCTAAACTCGGCAGCCTCTACCCACCCAGGCACAGAGATAAAGGTCACTCCTGACAGAGATGCGCCAATCATTCCAAAGGCAACAAGATACCAAGGCGCAGAGCGGTTAGCAATAAAAAAAGTATGATTGTCTTGTTTTCCTCTAGTCTTTCGAGCGATAACCATTAAAACAATAAAATAGCCAACAAGGATTGATAAAAGGAAGTAGTTGCTCATCTGTCAAAGATAACGTGATTGGTTCATACTTTCAAATCCGTACATTTGTCTCCATGGAATATGCATCCAAGTATGTGCAACAAGCAGTGGAAGAAATCGCACAACTTCCTGGAATTGGAAGACGAACAGCCATGCGATTGGTTTTACATTTACTGCGTCAGCCACAGTCGATCAGCATAGACCTTGCAGAGGCAATCAAGCTACTGCGAACAGAGATTCAATATTGTACGTCTTGCTATAATATTTCGGACCAACCGATTTGTAGCATTTGCGCAAATCCAAAACGGTCTCGCGAATTGATTTGTGTAGTCGAAGATGTTCGTGATGTCATTGCGATTGAAAGCACAGGCCAGTTTACAGGAGTGTATCACGTTTTGGGCGGAAAAATATCTCCGCTTGATGGCATTGGCCCTCAAGAGCTGCAAATTGGGAGTTTGATTGAAAAAGTAAAAGCAGGTGCAATAAAAGAAGTAATTTTAGCGTTGAGTAGTACAGTTGAAGGAGACACGACAAATTACTTCATCTACAAGCAGCTCGGTGCGTTTGATCTGCGGATGACTGTTCTCGCCCGTGGCGTTTCAGTTGGAGATGAACTGGAATACACAGACGAAGTTTCCCTTGGCAGAAGTATTGTGAAACGAATACCATTTGATGGCTCAATCTAAGCAAATAGACCTTTCAGTAGTTATTGTCAATTATAATGTGGAGCACTTTCTAAATTTGTGTTTAGATAGCGTTTTTGCAGCATCCAAAAACATCGCTATCGAAGTGATTGTTGTTGACAATGCGTCAATCGATGGCAGTGTCAAAATGCTTCACGAAAAACACCCAAATGTTCATTTGATCGCTAACAAAAATAATGTAGGATTTGGAAAGGCGAACAATCAAGGGGTGAAAATCGCAAAAGGAAATTACGTGTGTATTTTAAACCCCGACACCATTGTATCAACAAGTACTTTTGATCAGTTTATTGAACTATACAAATCCAATGATAAGTTAGGAATTTCGGGTCCAAAGATGATTGATGGATCAGGTCATTTTTTGCTTGAGTCAAAACGTGGACTCCCCACCTTATGGGCGGCTTCATCCAAAACACTTGGGCTCTTTAAAATATCGTCCTTTTTCTTTGGGCAGTATTACAACTTACGGCTAGACGAAAACAAAAAAGGAAAAACCGATGTTCTGGTTGGTGCTTTTATGTTTATGCGAAAAAGCCTCTACGACCAATTGAAGGGTTTTGATGAAAACTTCTTTATGTATGGTGAGGACATTGATCTCTCACACCGAAGCTTAAAGCTAGGGTATACCAATTATTATTTCCCTGAAGCAAAATCAATTCACTTTAAAGGAGAAAGCACACCCAAAGACAAAGCCTACCAAAGACGTTTTTACAACGCAATGTCATATTACTACAACAAAAACTTCTCCCACAATTGGTTAGTCAATTACGTAATTCTATTTGGATTATATCTTTTTAGTGGATTTAAGCGTTTTATTTCGTCAAAGAGTGAAAAGAAAAATGAAACCCCAATAAACAATAGGCTTATTGTGACCTCTGACGATAATTTATTTGAGAAGCTACATAAGAATTACTACCCACAAGCCATAAAATGTCATTATATACTGGAAGTCATCCAGAGGAATATGGATAATTTGACGGAAATTGTTTTTGACATGAAATGTATTCAATGGAGTGAAGTCATCAATTTTATGTATGTCCACAAAGACCGTTATACATATAAGTTTATATCAGCAGATCATGAGATCATTATTGGGAGTAGTAACGTATTATCTCGAGGCAAAGTCAACAAACTGAAAAAATCCAAAAACAAACCACAAATAAACATCGTTTAAATTCGTAATTTTGTGAAATGGCTCATTACAAACTGTTACTACCTGCCATGGGTGAGAGTGTCGATGAAGCGACTGTCACACAGTGGCTCAAAAATGAAGGTGATTTCATCGAATTAGACGAGGCCGTTGTAGAAATTGCAACGGACAAAGTGGATTCTGAGGTGCCCTCTGAGTTTTCGGGAACACTACTTAAAAAATTGGTTGACGAGAATCAAATTGTACAAGTTGGTGGAGCAATCGCAATTATTGAGACCAATGATGAAATCCCTAATTACGAGGAAGTTGAGGTAGAAAATAATGAAGTCGTTGATGAGCAAAACGACCCTCAAAATTTCTTGGAAGAAAAAGCACGTGAAATTCTTGAGCCTGCAACCCCTTCCATAAAAACAAGTGCAGAAAACCCCTACTTTTCCCCACTTGTTAAAAGCATTGCCAAAGAAGAGGGTATTGCAGAACAAGAGCTGTTACAGATCATTGGCACAGGTAAAAATGGCCGTGTAACCAAAAAAGACATGCTGGGTTATCTTAAAACACGAAAAAAAGAAGCAGTATCCCATCCTGTCTCTGTCAATCCCCAAGCCAAAAATGTATCGTTTGATTCAGAAAAACATACAATCACTGAAATGAGCCGGATGGAGCAGCTGATTGCAGATCATATGCATAAAAGCTTACAAACCTCAGCGCATGTTCAGTCGTTTATCGAAGTTGATGTAACCGAATTATCGAATTGGCGTGAAAAAATAAAGCAATCATTTTTAGAACGTGAAGGTGAAAAGATCACATTCACCCCAATATTTATGATGATTACCGCCCAATTGTTGCGTGACTTTCCCTTATTAAATTCTTCTCTTGAGGGTAGCAAAATCATACAGAAAAAGAACATTAACTTAGGGATGGCGACTGCCTTGTCAGACGGAAACCTCATTGTTCCTGTAGTGAAAAAAGCAGACCGACTTAGTCTATTGGGATTCACCAAAACAGTAAACGAATTGGCCAAGTCTGCTCGAGAAGGAAGGCTACAGCCCGACGACGTGCAAGGAGGTACCTATACGGTCACAAACGTTGGTATGTTTGACAGCTTAATGGGAACGCCGATCATCAATCAGCCGCAAGTGGGAATCCTCGCTTTGGGCGCGATTCGAAAAGTCCCTGCCGTGATAGAAACTGACAAAGGAGATTTAATTGGGATTCGACGTAAAATGATTTTATCACACAGTTACGACCATCGGATTATCAACGGTGCGATGGGGGGGTTGTTTATTAAAAACATGAAAGAACGCATTGAGAATTGGGACATAACACAACAAGTATAATATGCAACTGCAACTACAAAGACCACTTTGCTTTTTTGATTTAGAAACCACTGGCGTTAATATTGCGAAAGATCGCATTGTGGAGATATCCATCTTAAAAGCGTTTGTTGACGGTTCAGAAAAAAGAGAAACTTGGCTTGTGAATCCTGAGATGCCAATCCCTGCGGAGGCAACGGCAATACACGGTATCACTAATGAAAAAGTGGCCACTGCGCCCACCTTTAAAGAAATCGCAACTGAGGTATATGGCTGGCTTAAGGGCTGTGATTTAGCAGGCTATAATTCTGACCGATTTGACATTCCTCTTATTGCAGAAGAAATGCTACGTGCTGAAATTGATGTAGATTTTAAAAAGCACAAAACGATAGATGTGCAAACAATATTCCATAAAATGGAACAACGCACCCTCACGGCCGCTTACAAATTTTACTGTTCAAAAAGTCTTGATGATGCTCACAGTGCTAGTGCTGACACCTTGGCCACTTTCGAAGTTTTAAAAGCTCAAATTGAGCGTTACAGTGATTTGGAAAATGATGTGGATAAGCTTAGTGAATTTACAACACGACACACCAGCGTTGACTTTGCCGGTTTTATCCGTAGGAATAAAGAAGACGAGCCTATTTTTGGTTTTGGGAAACACAAAGGCAAAACAGTCGTTGAAGTTCTTCAAAAAGAGCCCGGATATTTTGGATGGATCTTGGAAGCCGATTTTCCCCTGTACACCAAAAAAGTATTGACGGCCATTCGTTTAAACACCCTGAACAACAGCTGATGAAGTTGATATGCGTTGGTCGAAACTACACGAAGCACATCGAAGAACTCAAAAACGATAGGCCAGATGCCCCAGTGATTTTTATGAAACCCGACTCATCTTTGGGTCAGCCGGGGCAACCATTTTTTATTCCTGATTTTTCGTCAGACATTCATCACGAAGTAGAAGTATTGGTACGCATGAACCGCATCGGAAAACATATTCAGACCAAGTTTGCGCATAAATATTATGATCAAATTGGATTGGGCCTTGACTTTACCGCTCGCGACGTTCAACTCGATTTAAAAAACAAAGGATTGCCATGGGAAAAGGCAAAGGCGTTTGATGGTTCTGCACATGTAGGAAAGTGGTTTGATAAAACCAAATGGCCAGATGGTAAGAACTTTAACTTCCATCTGAACAAAAATGGCGAAACGGTGCAACAAGATTCGACGGCAAATATGATTTGGGCTATTGATGAATTGATCAGTTATATTTCAACCTATTTTACGCTTAAAATTGGCGATGTGATTTTTACAGGCACACCCTCTGGTGTGGGCCGTGTGACACGTGGCGATGTTCTCACTGGCATCTTGGAGGGTGAGCAAGCATTTAAAGTAAACGTTAGGTAATGCACGCTGAAATTATAACTATCGGAGACGAGATTTTGATCGGTCAAATTGTTGACTCCAATTCGGCTTTTTTGGCTAAAGAGCTCAACAAGATTGGCATTGAAGTCTCGCAAATCAAATCGATATCAGACAAAGAAGATGCGATTCTTGATGCAATGAAAGATGCACAAAAGCGTGTGTCTCTGGTGGTACTTACTGGCGGTTTAGGCCCCACAAAAGACGATATCACCAAGTCTTCCTTTTGTTCTTTCTTTGATGACAAGCTTGTTCACAATCAAGAGGTGCTCGATCATATTGAAGCGCTTTTTGCTCAATATCTCAATGTACCGATCAATGACCTCAACCGCGCGCAAGCGATGGTCCCTTCTAACGCAACACTCTTAGAAAATCGCTTTGGCACTGCTGTTGGTATGTGGATGGAAAAAGACGATACGGTCTATGTTTCGCTTCCGGGTGTTCCTTATGAAATGAAGCACATCACAAACAACGAATTGATTCCAAAACTCAAAACGCATTTCAAACGCCCTGTGATTGTTCACAAAACCATGATGACCTATGGTTGGGGTGAAAGTCAAATCGCAGAGGTCATCCATGATTGGGAGTCAAACCTTCCAGAACACATCAAATTGGCCTATTTGCCAAATTTGGGAAGAGTACGCCTTCGTTTAACAGCACGTGGAGAGGACGAAACGGTACTCACCGATCAACTTGATCGGCTTTTTGCTGCTCTCGACCCACTGATTGGAGAGATTATCACTGGATTTGAATCGGAACTTCCGATACAAGCTCAAATTGGTGACTTTCTCCAAAAGAGAGGGCAAAGCATTGCCACGGCAGAAAGTTGTACGGGAGGCCGAATAGCGGCCTTGTTGTCATCGACACCTGGCGCATCGGCATACTTTCACGGAAGTGTGGTGCCCTATAAAACAGATCGCAAACTTCATGTGCTGGGTGTGCCCAAAGCGATTATCGAAAAGCATTCTGTTGTGAGTGATGAGGTCGCCCTATCGATGGCCAAAAGAGTTCGCGAAGTGATGAAAAGCGATTACGGTATAGCGGTAACTGGCAACGCCGGACCGACCAAAGGTGACTCAGATGCGGCGGTCGGAACGGTTTGTATTGCCATCGTTGGCCCTGACAATGAAGAAGTTGAAACATTTGCCTTTGGTAAAAATAGGGAGAAGACGTTGCAGAAGACAGTCAACAAAGCCTTAGAAATGACAAGAAAAGTCCTTTCGTTTTAAGCGAAAAATATTTGCCAATGCATTAAAAAAATTGTTTATTTGCACTCCGTTTACAAAAATCAATTTTTGCAATGTCAAAAGTTTGTCAAATTACTGGTAAGAAAGCGTTAGTAGGAAACAATGTTTCCCACGCGATGAATAAAACAAAGAGACGCTTTGAAGTGAATCTTATTAAAAAGCGTTTTTACTTGGCTGATCAAGAAAAGTGGATCACACTTAAATTGTCAACCTCTGCTTTAAAAACCATTAACAAAAAAGGAATTGCTGCTGTGCTGAAAGAAGCCAAGGCGCAAGGTGTCCTCTAAACAATAGCAAGTCATGGCAAAAAAAGGAAACCGAGTTCAAGTGATTTTAGAGTGTACAGAACATAAAAATTCTGGCCTTGCTGGTACATCACGGTATGTGACCACAAAAAACAAAAAGAACTCACCTGATCGTATCGAATTAAAAAAATTCAATCCGATCTTAAAGAAAATGACCGTTCACAAAGAAATTAAGTAGTTATGGCTAAGAAAACCGTTGCATCTTTACAGACATCATCGAAGCGCTTATCAAAAGCGATAAAAATGGTCAAAAACGACAAATCAGGATCATATAGCTTTGTAGAAGCGATTATGGTTCCCGAAAAAGTAAACGATTGGCTTTCTAAAAAGTAAGCGATACGTTAAACAATCATGGAAAGCCACGTCAAGTGGCTTTTTTTATTTCTTACATTTACCAAAAAGCCGAATGGGAATTTTACATCGTTTTTTTTCAAAGAAAAAGTTAGACAAAGGGCTAGAACCGTCTAAAAAATCTCTTTTTGAAAAAATCGGTAAGGCTGTTGCTGGGAAAAGCACGGTTGATGCTGCTGTTTTGGATCAGTTGGAAGAAATCCTTATCAGCGCGGACATTGGGGTCGATACCACCCTGAAAATCATTGATTTACTCGAAAAACGTGTTGCCAAAGACAAGTACATGGGCACGGAAGATCTTCATGTTATTTTACGTGAAGAAATCGCCAATCTTTTGCAGTCCTTTGATGAGGAATCACAGCTAACCAAGCCATCAGTGACTCTGGTTGTTGGGGTCAACGGAGCAGGCAAAACAACCACTATTGGCAAACTTGCACATTTGTATAAAGCTGCCGGTAAAAAGGTATTGCTTGGCGCAGCCGATACTTTTCGTGCTGCTGCTGTTGATCAGCTCGTTGCTTGGGCGGAGCGTGTCGGGGTAGCCATTGTCAAACAAAAAATGGGTAGTGATCCTGCGTCTGTCGCCTATGATGCTGTGAAAGCTGGATTGGCACAAGGCATGGATCATATTATTATTGACACTGCAGGTCGTTTGCACAACAAAGTAAACCTGATGAATGAGTTGTCGAAAATCAAACGAGTAATCCAAAAAGCGATTCCTGAAGCTCCCCACCAAGTGCTTTTGGTTCTTGATGGATCAACAGGACAAAATGCATTTGAGCAAGCACGACAGTTTGCCGAAACCACAGAAATTTCTGCATTGGCCATTACCAAACTCGACGGCACTGCCAAGGGTGGGGTGGTCATTGGTATTTCGGATCAGCTGAGCGTACCTGTCAAGTATATCGGAGTGGGTGAGGGCGCTGACGATATGCAAGAGTTTCAACCCAACGAATTTGTAGATTCTTTATTTTCAAACTAAACTGTGCGGACAAAATCAATAGTATCCAATAAAATAAACGTTGTGACCTTAGGGTGTTCAAAGAACATCTACGACTCCGAAGTCTTGATGGGTCAACTTCGTGCTAACAACAAAGAAGTTGTTCATCAACAACATGGGAATGTCGTGGTGGTAAACACCTGTGGTTTTATTGACAACGCCAAAGAAGAATCAATACAGACGATTCTTTCGTTTGCCGATAAAAAGGAAAAGGGTGAAATCGACAAGCTTTTTGTCACGGGTTGTTTGAGCGAGCGCTATATGGACGATTTGGAAAAAGAAATACCCAATGTTGATCAGTATTTTGGAACCACCGACCTCCCACTATTGCTAAAAGCTCTTGGCGCAGACTACAAGCACGAACTCATCGGTGAGCGTTTGACGACGACCCCTAAACATTATGCCTACCTAAAAATTGCTGAGGGTTGTGATCGTCCTTGTTCTTTCTGCGCTATCCCATTGATGCGTGGAAAGCACCGATCAACCCCGATAGAAGACCTTGTTAAAGAAGCTCAAAAACTTGCAGCCAACGGAGTCAAAGAATTGATTTTAATTGCCCAAGACCTGACCTATTATGGATTGGACTTGTACAAAAAACGTCGTTTAGCCGATTTGCTTCGCAGTTTGGCTCAGGTCGATGGCATCGAATGGATTCGATTGCACTACGCCTTCCCCACGGGCTTCCCTGAAGATGTTCTTGATGTCATTCGTGAAGAACCCAAAGTCTGTAACTATATCGATATGCCTTTGCAGCATATTTCGGATCGTATTTTATTATCCATGCGTCGAGGTACGACTTTTGAGAAGACCAACGCACTACTCAAAAAATGCAGAGAAATGGTCCCTAACATGGCCTTCCGCACGACTTTAATTGTGGGCTATCCGGGCGAAACTCAAGAAGATTTTGAGCTTTTGAAAAACTGGGTAAAAGACACCCGTTTTGAACGATTGGGGTGCTTTACCTATAGCCATGAGGAAAATACCCACGCCTATGCATTGGAAGATGATGTGCCTGCTGAAGTGAAGCAGCAGCGCGCCAATGAGATCATGGAGTTGCAAGCCCAAATTTCTTGGGAGAAAAATCAAGCATATGTCGGAAAAACGCTACGCTGTTTGATTGACCGTAAAGAAGGAAATTATTTTATTGGAAGGTCCGAATACGACTCTCCAGATGTCGATAATGAAATTCGTATCAATGCCAAGGATCATTATGTGCGAATTGGCGATTTTACCGATGTTCTCATTCACCAAGCAGAGGACTTTGACCTTTATGGTAAGCCAGTTTCTTCCCCCTTATAAAACTGCACCAAAAACAGAATCGCTTAACGAAGAAATAATACAATCGTTTTCCGCCAACGAACAAGCATGTTTCAAGTATAAGAAGTTTAATTGAGAGTTTTTCTACTGCTGTTATTTGTTTAGGATTTTTTAGAACAAAAAGCATCACTTTATAGACGACTACATAGTTGTATCTTTACACCATGGATAAGGTACGGATTCCATATGCAGAAATCAATCGTTTGCCAGCTTTGGCAAATCGTGTTATAGAGGGAGACCCATCACTGAAGGAGTTCTATCGTCCATTTGGTGTAACCCCCGACCCAGCACAACTGACCGCACAACAACAGCGTTTAGGTGTAGATGCGCGTAAAACTCTTGTTTCTGTTATCAAGGATCAGTACAAAGGGATTGATAACCCTCCCAATGCACAAATCGAAAGCTTGTCGCTTTCCAATGGGTTTACGATAACCACAGGGCACCAATTGAATTTGTTTACAGGGCCGCTCTATTTTTTATACAAAATCATAGACACCATCAAGATCGCCAAACAATGGAACGCACAACAAGACGGAAACAACTATGTGGCAGTCTATTGGATGGCATCGGAGGACCATGATTTTGAAGAAATCAATCACTTTTCGGTTCATGGTCAGAAAATTCACTGGTCTGCCAAAGAGGGTGGGGCGGTAGGTCGTTATGCCACAAAGGGACTCGATCAGGTGTTGAAAATATGGGAGAAGCACCTTGGGAAAAGTCCTGAGGCAGCACAATTGACGACCTGGTTTCAAAAGGCATATGTAGAGCACGAAACATTAGGCGCTGCTACACGTTGTTTGGTGCATCAGCTTTTTGGACAGTACGGCTTGGTTGTTTTGGACGCAGACCACCCAAAGCTTAAAAAAGCATTTGTTCCTTACATCCTAAAAGAATTGGTAGAGAGCACAACACAAAAAGAGACAAAAAAAACGCACCAAGCTCTCGAAAAGTCATTGGCATCACCCCAAAAACAGCAGGTGTTTCCTCGTGATATCAACCTCTTTTATTTGGAGGGATCTCATCGCCGTCGCATAGAGAAAAATGACGGTGGGTTTCGAGTGGTCGATACAGACCAAATCTTTTCAAAAGAAGCGTTTTTAGAAGAAGTCAAAGCCCATCCCGAGCGTTTTTCACCCAACGCATTGTTGCGTCCTGTCTATCAGGAAGTGATACTGCCCAACCTCGTCTATGTTGGCGGTGGGTCTGAGTTGGCATACTGGTTGCAATTGCGTGACACCTTTTCGGCTTTCGATCTTCCCATGCCCATGCTAAAACTTCGTTCATCCTTGCTCATCAAAACAAAGAAACAACAGAAAAAAGCAGAAAAATGGGGACTTCAAGACATCGATCTTTTCTTACCACAAAACGAACTGATCAATCATCGTGTTCGTCAAATCAGCAATATCGATATTGACTTGGGTGGTTTAAAATCACATCTCGATCAACAATTTGCGTTTCTTTACGATCTGGCACAACAAACAGACGCGTCTTTTTTGGGTGCGGTAAAAGCGCAAGAGAAAAAACAAAAAAAGGGTATCGATCGTTTGGAAAAGCGATTGTTGAAAGCCCAACGCAAAAAACTGATCGATCAAGTGACTCGAATTTCGGAACTGCAACAGGAGTTGTTTCCGCAAGGTATTTTGCAAGAGCGTGTTGTGAATTTTGCCTCTTTTTATTTAAAGTATGGCGATGATTTTATCCCGTATTTGGTCGATCATATTGACCCGATGGAAACAGATTTTTTATGCATCACTATGCCTTGATAAAAAAAGCGTTTTTTTTGTTGAGTCAAACCCCTTATAAGTTGTATTTTTGACCATGCATAACAAGGTTTTAATCTTAGACTTTGGTTCACAATACACCCAGTTGATTGCTCGTCGCGTTCGCGAATTGAATATCTATTGTGAAATCCACCCCTACAACAACCCACCAAAAGATGTATCTGTTTTTAAGGCAGTAATCTTGTCTGGTTCTCCTTTTTCCGTGCGTGGTGATGACGCACCTCACCCTGAACTCGCTGCTATCCGTGGTAAAATACCATTGCTCGGCATCTGTTATGGCGCACAATATCTTGCGCATTTTGACGGGGGAGAAGTCGCTCCTTCTAGCACCCGTGAATATGGAAGAGCCAAGCTGGCTACAATCCATGAGGATCCTTTTTTCGCCGATATCACAACCGGGACACAGGTTTGGATGAGTCATAGCGATACCATCAAAACCCTACCAACGGGTGGCGTGTGTTTGGCCAGTACCGCAGATGTAAAAAATGCGGCTTATCGGATCGAAAACGAAAACACCTATGCAATCCAATTTCATCCAGAGGTCTATCACACAACGGAAGGAAAACAATTGTTGAAAAACTTTTTGGTGTCTATTGCTGGTGTCCAACAAGACTGGACACCAAACTCTTTTGTAGACATGACAATATCCGCATTAAAAAACCAAATTGGCGACGACCATGTTGTGCTCGGTTTGTCTGGCGGGGTCGATTCTACTGTGGCTGCTATGTTGTTGCACCGCGCGATTGGTCAGCAGTTGCATTGCATCTTTGTTAATAATGGATTGTTGCGAAAGAACGAATTTACAAGCGTGCTCAAGCAATACGAAGGCTTGGGTCTCCATGTAAAAGGGGTTGACGCTAGCAAACGATTTTTGTCTGCTTTGGCAGGGGTGTCTGATCCCGAAGAAAAAAGAAAACAGATTGGAAAGGTTTTTGTTGATGTCTTCGACGATGAAGCAAATGCGCTGACCAATATCCAATGGTTGGCACAAGGAACGATTTATCCTGATGTGATTGAATCGATATCTGTCAATGGCCCTTCAGCGACAATCAAATCACACCATAACGTCGGAGGATTGCCTGACTATATGAAGCTTAAAGTGGTCGAACCACTGCGTATGCTGTTTAAAGACGAAGTACGTCGTGTCGGAAAATCACTTGGTTTGTCACAGGATTTATTGGGACGTCATCCGTTCCCGGGTCCTGGATTGGCGATTCGAATTTTGGGCGATATCACGGAAGAAAAAGTGCAAATATTGCAAGAAGTTGATGCGATTTTTATTAACGGATTGCGAGAAGAAGGACTATACGACAAGGTGTGGCAAGCAGGAGCAATTCTACTACCAGTCCAAAGCGTCGGAGTCATGGGCGACGAGCGAACCTATGAAAAGTGTGTGGCACTACGTGCTGTTGAGTCCACAGATGGAATGACTGCAGATTGGGTGGATTTACCTTATACGTTTTTGCAAAACATCTCCAATAAAATCATCAATAGAGTAAAAGGAATAAATCGAGTTGTTTATGATATCAGTTCTAAACCTCCTTCCACGATTGAGTGGGAGTAGGCATATCGTTCTCTTTATCGTTTTTGTGTTTGGTTTTGCAATGACAAAACTCCAAGCACAAGATCCGGATGAAGCCTATCGCTCACATTTTTTGATCCATAAAGTTCGTAAAGGGGAAACGTCATTTAGCCTGACAAAACGATACGAGATCAATGAGGATCAGTTGTTGTATTACAATCCCGAGCTCAAGGATGGTTTAAAGCGGAAAATGAAGCTTAAAATTCCGCGTTACAAAGAGAAACCGATTGTAGTCGAGACGATTGAAGAAGAAGGTAATTTTCATGTAGTTACCAAAGGCGAAACCCCTTGGAGAGTGGCCTATACCTATGGGGTTACAGTGGAAGAATTAAAAGCATCAAACCCAGAAATTGGTGACGTGATTTCCATTGGTCAACAATTGGTGATTCCTCAAACAGCCACCGAGACCAGTCTGTTTGACCCCAACTATAACTACTACACCGTTAAGCCCAAAGAAGGGTTCTATCGACTGGAAGTAAAACTTGGTGTGTCTGAAGAAAAACTGACTGAGCTCAACCCTGAGCTGGCAGAAAAAGGACTGCTTGTGGGGATGATTCTTCGAATTCCAAAAACCAACATATCAGGATTTGATGTCCAAAACAATTTGATAGTTGAAAAGGTAAATCTCCGTGACAGTTTGCTTTTTCGCTCGCATGTAAAAGTGGCGCTCCTCGCACCTTTTCGCCTGTCCACAGTGCCGATTGATTCGGTAAGGCAAACCAATCAAATCCTACAAACGAGGAACCTTCAAACAATAGCACTCGATTTTTATTCAGGCGCACAACTCGCCATGGAAGAGTTGGTTGCGGCAGGTCTTGCGATTGACTTCACCGTTTTAGACACAGAAAACAGCAATTTTACCGTCAATCAGATTCTAGATAGCTATGATTTTTCGTATCATGATTTTGTCGTGGGCCCTTTTGTGCCTAGGCACTTTAACAACGTTTCTGTCTCCCTTGAAAAAGATGAGGTTGTTGTTGTTTCTCCACTGACAACTAAACCCTTGGAAATGCGAAAAAATGTGGTACATACCATGCCAAAACGCTCACTTTTGGAGGAGCGTATGCAGCGATATATCGACTCGCTTGACCAAAACGCTGAAAATCCTTGTGTTGTGATTGTCGCTGATGCTGATAACCTGACAATGCAAAATCGCTTACAGGCAAAATTCCCTTTGGCCGAAATAGTCAATCCAGATCTAGAGTTTAATTTTATAAAACCAGAATTGATTGATTCATTGACCTCAAGCCTCGAGGAGAATTGGGTGTTCTTGGAAACCAAAAAAACGAACCTGATTATCAGTATGGTCTCCATGCTGAATGCGCAACAGGATGAAGACCGAAAAACACGACTGATGACAATGGACAGGTCCACTGCCTATGGCGATGAAAATATTGATCAAACCCATCTGGGTAACTTGTCTTTCACCTATGCAGAAACACAAAACATAAATCCTGTTGCGCTAACAGAATTTTATGATATATTTTCAGCACGATATGGAATAGTGCCAACCCGAGAAGCCATTCGAGGGTATGAACTTCTTTTAGATTTGTTATTGCGCACAGCAATTCGCAAAAACCTGATTGATGGTTTTGCTCTAGGGGAAACAATGTATTATCAAAACAAATTCATGTTTTCTGAGCAGTCGTCAGGCGGTTTTCGAAATACAGGGATTTTTCTGCTGCAACATAAAGGTTATGAGACAGTAGAACTAACAGAGAATTAATTGAGAATGAAATTATCAATGTGGTTTCGTACTTTTGCTTGCGAAGCAAAAAAAAACAGTTTGTAATGCCAAACCCAAAGTACGTTTTTGTTACAGGTGGAGTTACCTCATCGTTGGGTAAAGGCATCATCTCCGCTTCGCTTGCCAAATTGTTGCAAGCACGTGGCCTGAGCACCACGATCCAAAAATTTGACCCCTATATCAATGTTGACCCAGGAACACTCAATCCCTACGAGCATGGCGAATGTTATGTGACTGAAGATGGTGCTGAAACCGATTTGGATTTGGGTCATTATGAGCGATTTCTCAATGTAAAAACGTCGCAAGCAAATAATGTAACCACAGGACGTATCTACCAAAGTGTGATCGAAAAAGAGAGACGAGGTGACTTTTTGGGAAAAACCGTTCAAGTGATTCCTCACATTACCAATGAGATTAAAGAACGGATGCAGCTTTTGGGTAAAACCAAAAATCACGATGTTGTCATCACAGAGATTGGCGGTACAGTTGGTGATATTGAATCGCTCCCATATATCGAATCAGTTCGCCAGTTGCGATGGGAATTGGGTCGTGAAAACTGTGTGGTGATTCATCTTACATTAGTGCCTTTTTTGTCTGCGGCAAAAGAATTGAAAACAAAGCCGACTCAACACTCGGTAAAAACATTGATGGAAAGTGGGATCAACGCCGATGTATTGGTGTGTCGCACAGAACATAATCTATCGGACGATCTCCGTGAAAAACTGGCATTGTTTTGCAATGTCGAGCGCGAAGCCGTGATCCAATCCATCGACGCTGAAACCATCTACGATGTTCCGCTTATGATGTATGAAGAGGGACTCGATCGTGTGGTTATGAAGCGTTTGAAAATTACCGAAGAAATCAAACCAGATCTAACAAATTGGCGAAGTTTCTTGCAAAAACATAAAAACCCCAAAAGCAGCGTAACAATTGGTCTAATCGGAAAGTATGTGGAGTTGCAAGACTCTTACAAATCAATTTTAGAATCCTTTGTGCACGCAGGCGCTGTCAATGAGGTGGAAGTCAACGTTGTTCCCATTCATTCATCTGAGATTGAACTTAAAGATGTGCAGGAAGACATTGCAAAACTCGATGGCGTTCTTGTGGCACCCGGATTTGGGGAAAGAGGGATGGAAGGCAAAATAAACGCCATTACATATGTAAGAGAAAATAACATTCCGTTTTTTGGAATTTGTTTGGGAATGCAAATGGCAGTCATTGAATATGCTCGAAACGTATTGCATATATCTGATGCCAATTCGGTTGAAATGGATGTCGATACGCCAAATCCTGTGATTTCTCTTATGGAAGAGCAGAAAGATGTCGTTCAAAAAGGCGGAACAATGCGTTTAGGTGCATGGAAATGCGCTATTGAAAAAGGCACCTTGCTTGAAAAATTATACGGCTCAAACCTCATTGACGAACGTCACCGTCACCGCTATGAATTTAATGATGCCTATTACGACCAGTTTAAAACCAACGGCTTGATCGCATCAGGAGTCAATCCAGAAACAAAATTGGTTGAAGCTATCGAATTGCCATCTCACCGTTGGTTTGTTGGCGTACAGTATCACCCTGAGTATAGCAGTACAGTTGCAAATCCACACCCGTTGTTTGTTGGATTTGTAAAAGCATGTAACTTATTTGCACAATCTAAAAAATAACCCAAAATGGAAGAAAAAAGGATAGACCCTCTACAAATCATTGGCTTCTTTTTGCTTTTTCTTGTTCTTATCTGGATGATGTATGATCAGTCCGAAATCGTAGAACAAACCAATCAGACCGAAACGGAAACGACCACTACGGAGCAAATCCCATCTTCTGCAGAAATGGCCAGTATTAACACGCCTGTCAACGCAGTAGGTGTGGTTGCAGACACTTTGCCAGAACAACTGAGCACCCTTCAAAATAAAGAGCTGCGTTTGGCGATTACATCCAAAGGTGGGTTTATTCACGAGGCTGAACTCATTAATCAAACCAATTACCGCAAAGAACAAGTCTATGTAGTGAAGGACAACAATGTTGATTTTAACTTGCGAATTGAGGCCAATGGTGCCCTGATCAACACCAGAGATTTAGATTTTGTCCCCATCTTTGATGGAAACCAACTCATTATGCGCTCTAGCGTAGCGGGAGGAACGCTAGACTATGTCTATTCACTAGCAAACGACAAAGAAGAAAGCAAAGCGTATCGTTTTCGTTTCGCTATTCGCTCTTCTGGTTTGAGCGTCCAGCCCGAAAGCACATTGTTTTGGGGGTTAGATGGTTTTCGTCATGCACTGAGTGCAGATTATGAAAATCGCTACACCCAACTGACATACCAATACGAAAAAGATAAAGTGCAGTCCCTCTCTGCTATGGGCGAGGATGACGACAAAGATAAAGAGGTGTCTTGGGTGTCCTACCGCCAACACTTTTTTAGCATGATTCTCATCCCTTCGGAGCCTTTTTCCTCTATCAATGTAGAGTCATCTACGATAATGAACAGTGAGGATAGTGATCAATCAATTTTCTTAAAACGATTTGAAACAAGCACCGCAATAGCCTCTCAAAATGGAGCATTGAACACATCATTTGATTGGTTTATCGGCCCCACAGATTATGAGATTTTAAAACAATATGACGAAAATCTATCTGAATCTATATCTTTTGGATGGGGGATTATTGGCTGGATGAATCGCTTTATATTTTTCCCGTTGTTTGGGTTCTTAAGCGGATTTTTGCCTTACGGAATTGCGATTATTGTAATGACTGTGATTGTTCGTCTAACATTGTCTCCAGTGACTTACAAGTCGTATTTGTCTCAAGCAAAAATGAAAGTATTGCGCCCTGAAATCACGGCACTCAACGAAAAATATAAAAATGATCGTGCGAAAAAGCAACAAGAAACGATGAAGCTCTACTCAAAAGCAGGCGCAAACCCCATGGCGGGCTGCGTACCGAGCTTGCTACAGCTTCCTGTTTTCTTAGGATTGTTCTACTTCTTCCCAGTTGCATTTTCACTTCGTGGAAAGTCGTTTCTCTGGGCGGAGGATTTATCATCCTATGATTCCATACTCGACCTTCCTTTTTCCATTCCATTCTACGGTGACCACGTGAGTCTGTTCCCTCTTTTGGCCTCCATTGCCATTTTTGTGTATTCCAAAATGACGATGGGTCAACAAATGCAACCGTCACAACCTGGTATGCCAAACATGAAGTTCATGGTTTACCTTATGCCAGTGATGATGTTGTTTTTCTTTAACAATTACGCTTCAGGGTTAAGTCTTTATTATCTCATTTCAAACGTGATTACCATTGGAATTATGTTAGTGATAAAGAATTATATCATTGACGATGAGAAAATCTTTATGCGTATTGAGGAGAATAAAAAGAAACCCAAAAAGCAAAGTCGATTCCAGCGTAAAATGGAAGAAATGATGGAGCAGGCCGAGCAGCAAAAACGGTCTGGTCGTCGCCGCTAATCCGCTTTTGGTTACCTTTGTATCGCTATGCATTCCCATAAAAAACGTGTTGTTGTAGGTCTTTCTGGTGGCGTTGATTCTAGCGTCAGCGCATATTTGTTACAGCAGCAAGGATATGAAGTCATTGGCCTGTTTATGAAAAACTGGCATGATGACTCTGTGACGATTTCCAAAGAATGCCCCTGGTTGGAAGACAGCTACGATGCCATGCTTGTTGCTGAAAAACTAGGGATTCCTTTTCAGACTGTAGATTTGAGTGAAGAATATAAAAGGCGTATTGTCGATTATATGTTTGCGGAATACAAAAAGGGACGCACTCCAAATCCAGATGTGCTTTGTAATCGTGAAATCAAATTTGATGTGTTTCTGAAAATCGCTCTTGACCTTGGCGCAGATTATGTAGCAACAGGTCACTATTGCCGTAAAGACACCATTGACGTTGGAGAAAAGTCATACCATCGTTTGCTGGCCGGCATTGATAAAAACAAAGACCAATCTTATTTTTTGTGTCAACTCTCCCAAAAACAACTGGCAAAGACACTGTTTCCGATTGGCGATATAGAAAAACCTGAAGTCCGTCGCATTGCGCATGAACAAGATCTTGTCACAGCAGAAAAACGTGACTCACAAGGATTGTGCTTTATTGGAAAAGTGAGCTTACCAACTTTTTTACAACAAAAGCTTTCTGCCAAAAAGGGAAAAATTATTCAGGTTTCAGCCACCCATTCTATGTATGATGTGCCACGTAATGAAACACCCGAAGGGCTTTCTCAAAAATACACCTATTCGGTATCTGACGGAACAGAAGTTGGAACCCACGAGGGAGCTCACTTCTTTACAATCGGTCAACGGAAAGGTCTAGCTGTTGGCGGTACAACCGAACCACTTTTTGTGCTGGCCACAGATGTTAATGAAAACATCATTTATGTTGGAGAGGGTAAAAATCACCCAGGCTTATATCGTCGTGCACTGTGGATAGATAAATCCGATTTGCATTGGATTCGTCCCGATTTGGCCTCATCCAATCCGCTGCAAGTGAAAGCACGTATTCGCTATCGTCAGCCCTTGGCGGAGGCAACACTTTTCCCAAAAGAAAACGGAACCTATTTGGTGTTTACCGACCCACAATCGGCCATTGCCGCAGGACAATTTGCCGCTTGGCATCTCAAAGATGAGTTGATTGGGTCGGGAGTGATTGGCTAAATTAGAACTTCAATCCTGCTCCAAAATGCACGCCCACATCAAAGGTGTATAGTTTGGAGTTCACAATATCCTGATAGATACCAGCTTGCAGCACGATACCCCATTGAGAACTCGGTACAAATATCATTCCTTGGGAGGAGCCAAATCCAAAAACAAAACGCTCATCCCTTTGATTGAACAGATCAACAAGAATTTCGTTTCCTAAAATTGCATCTACTTCGATGTTGAGTAACCATTGTGGCGTAATGGGTTTGTATCCTGAAAGCCCTAAAGTTCCTTGTGTTTTGGTTGCTTCCCTGTGGTGATTGGTTGCGGCACGTTGAATACGGCTAAACGCTTGCCGTAGTTCTTCTTCACTTTCTGCATAAAACCGCCCAAGCATACCAAACACATAGTCTGTATTTGCCGAATCGGAATCACAATCCTTTACTGCCTCATGAATTTCATCGACAAGAGTATGGGAAGCAAACCCAAAATCACGGAGGTACTCGCCAGCGACTTCAAGTTGGTGGTTACAAATTAAATCAGAATCTTGTGGGAATACCCATAGAGAAACGAAAAAAAGGGATAGGGGGTAGTAAAACAACTTCATGGTGCACAGAGATTTGGTTTTTGTACAAGTTGGTAAAGTGTTCAACAAATTCCTAAAATTTGTCGCCAACTGTCAATAAATCAACGCGAACCGTCGTTTTTTTTGCACGTTTACGTGCAAAAAAGAAAAAAATCGCATAAGTGAATTCTTACTATACCTTCACTGCAGCCATGTCTAGGACAACTTGGTTGTGAAGCAAATCGTCAAACTGTTCTTCCTTACGAATGAGTTTTGCCTCACCTTCGTGCCATAGGATCTCGGCAGGTCGAAAACGAGCATTGTAATTGCTGGCCATCGAGAAACAATAGGCGCCTGCGTTGTGAAAACAAAGAATGTCTCCTTCCGAAATTTCATTGATTCTGCGGTTATTGGCGAAAGTGTCTGTTTCACAGATATAGCCTACAACGGAGTAGAATCGTTCACGTCCTTTGGAGTTTGAGATGTTTTCAATATGGTGTTGTGCGCCATAAAGCATGGGGCGAATAAGGTGGTTGAAGCCGCTATTGACTTGCGCAAAAACGGTTGAAGTTGTTTGCTTGACCACATTCACTTTAGAGAGGAAATAGCCAGATTCGCTGACCAAAAATTTGCCTGGCTCAAAAGTCAAAGTGAGTTCTTTGCCGTAGTCTTGACAAAAAGCAGCAAAACGATCGCCGAGCTTTTCTCCCAATTCTTCGATGTTTGTTTCTATATCATTTGGGTGATAAGGGACTTTAAAGCCACTTCCAAAATCTAAAAATTCTAAATCAGAAAAGGAGTGTGCAGTGCTGAATAGAATTTCTGCGGCATGTAAAAACACATCAATATCTAGGATATCACTCCCTGTGTGCATGTGAATCCCATTGATGCGCATTCCTGTATTATCAACAATTCTGACAATGTGTGGCAACTGATGAATGCTTATTCCAAATTTCGAATCGATGTGTCCAACAGATATGTTTGCGTTGCCGCCAGCCATTACGTGCGGATTGATTCGAATACAAACAGGAACTTTAGGGTGCTTATTGCCAAATTGCTCTAGCACAGAAAGATTATCAATATTGATTTGCACGCCAAGAGTAGCTGCTTCTTCGATTTCTTCAATCGAAACACCATTGGGCGTGAATATGATCATCTCAGCAGGAACACCTGCGTATAGCCCCAGTTTGACCTCTTGAATAGAAACGGTATCCAAGCCAGCACCTAGTGAATGCATAAGACTCAAAATGTTCACATTGGAGAGTGCCTTAACGGCATAGTTAATGCGTAGGCTGCCAACGTTTTTAAAAGCATTTGTTAGTCGATTGTATTGACTCTCAATTTTTTCTGCATCATAGACATAAATTGGACTTCCGTGCTCCTTTGCAATTGACGTTAAAGTAGAGGCTTTCATTATATATATTTTCCTGCAAATTTAATTTTGTTCAGGTTCATATCAAAAACAGCTATAGTAAATATATAAAAATACAACAAATTGTTAAATTTGTAACAAAAGTATCTTTGATTTCTCGATTGAGAAAGGATCATGTTTTCTATTTTTGTAGAAAATAAACAGCACTATGAATGTACATGAATACCAAGCCAAGGAAATTTTATCTTCTTTTGGCGTTCGCATCCAACGTGGAAAAGTTGCTCAGAACACTGCAGAAGCACTATCTGTAGCCAAGGAATTGACCAGTGAAACGGGCACTTCTTGGTTTGTCGTCAAAGCGCAAATTCATGCGGGTGGTCGTGGAAAAGGTGGAGGCGTTAAGCTTGCAAAAGGCATTGATAAAATTGAAGAGGTTTCGGGAAGCATACTCGGAATGGATTTGGTTACTCCACAAACGCCACCAGAAGGAAAGCGTGTGCACCAAGTGTTAATCGCAGAGGATGTTTATTATCCTGGGGATTCCGAACCTGAGGAATATTACATTTCTGTTTTGCTCAACCGAGCGACTGGTCGTAATATGATCATGTATTCGACTGAAGGAGGTATGGATATTGAAACCGTAGCCGAAGAGACCCCCCATTTAATTTTCACTGAAGATGTTGATCCTTCGGTTGGACTGATGCCTTTTCAGGCGCGTCGTGTTGCATTTAATTTGGGATTGAGTGGAAATGCATTTAAAGAAATGGTTCGTTTCGTGAGCTCGCTTTACACAGCTTATGTCAAATCGGATTCTTCCTTATTTGAGATCAATCCAGTGCTCAAAACGTCTGATGATAAAATTCTTGCTGTTGATGCAAAAGTATCCATAGACGACAATGCGCTTTTTCGTCATAAGGATTATCAAGAATTACGCGACTTGCGTGAAGAAAATCCTATAGAAGTTGAAGCAAAAGAAGTTGGGCTTAGTTATGTAGCTCTTGATGGGAATGTGGGTTGTATGGTCAATGGTGCAGGTCTGGCAATGGCGACGATGGACTTGATTAAACAAGCGGGTGGAGATCCTGCAAATTTCTTAGACGTGGGTGGTACTGCAGATGCAGCTCGTGTGGAAACCGCTTTCCGTTTGATCCTCAAGGACCCGAATGTAAAGGCGATTTTGGTCAATATCTTTGGAGGTATTGTGCGTTGTGATCGCGTTGCACAAGGAATTGTTGATGCTTACAAAAACATGGGCGATGCCATTCAAGTACCAATTATTGTTCGTTTGCAAGGAACTAATGCAGATGTTGCCAAAGAGCTTATTGACAACTCTGGCCTTGAGGTGCAAAGCGCAGTATTGTTCCAAGAGGCAGCCGACAAGGTACAAGAGGCTCTTCGATAGAGTGACATTATGTCGCTAGTTTTTCCAATATGTATGTCATTATGGCATATTAAATTATTTGGTTTATATTTTGCAATATGACGTAGTATATTCATCTTTAAATCAATAATAATATGAACTTAGTACGTAGAACATCCCCTTGGTTTCCATCTTTATTGGAAGAATTTTTCACTAGAGATTTTGGAATAGAACACCCAACACGCACAATCGATGTGCCATCTGTCAACATCATTGAAAAGAGCGAAGGATTTGCGTTAGATCTCGCTGCTCCCGGTAAAAAACGGGAAGATTTTCAAGTCGAAGTTGACAATCATGTTTTAACGATTTCAACGGAAAATCAAAGTACTCAGGAGTCAACGGACGGTGATTATTCACGTAGAGAATTTAGTTATGATGCTTTTCAGCGTAGCTTTCGCTTACCAAAAACGGTTGACACAACCAAAATTAAGGCAAGTTATGACAATGGCCTGCTTCATATCTCAATTCCAAAACGCAAGGAAGCGATCCCTGAACCGAAGAAGTATGTTGAAATCAAGTAACCATAAAAACCAGCCTAACGGCTGGTTTTTTTTATGATATACTTTTTTCTTTTTTGAGTAAACATTATCGTAAAAGCACTGCCGAAGTGTGGTTAATAACACATCTTTGGAAAGCCCAACTTCAATGGTCACTTCATTTAAATGATTTCTCACTTTCTCCAAGACTGCTTTTTTAGGGACTTGAACAATGTAGTCTGAGTTTGTTTCTGATAAACTTGTAAACGTAGAAGCATATACCTTTCCATTTAAAGTTGACCCTTCATGCATTGTGATTCTACCAGTGAAAAACACATTCCCATTGAGCTGTCCAAACAAGATCATGTCCTCACAGATAACATCTCCTTTTACAATTGAAGCTTTATCTATGATAACTTTTTTCTTGGTTAAAATGGTGCCGTTAAAATTACACTCTAGTCGTATGGATTTTATGGATTTGAGATAACCTTCCACAATACTGTCTACAGGAACTAAGATAAGCGCGTCGTTGTTTTTGACGTTTTCTTTCATGACATTAAGATTTGGTTATTTTCCAAATTTCAAAAAAAAACAAGTTCAAAATCAATTATTGGAGATTCCGTTCATGAATAAAAAACGAATTCACAAAGAGCTTTAGTGCTTAGTTTCCCTTTTTTACTTGGAGCTTTTTGAGAAAATCTCGGAGTCGAGCAGCTTCTATGAAATCAAGTTCTTTCGCCGCTTTTTCCATCGCTTTACGGGTTTTTCGAATATTTAGTTGAAGTTCATCCGTCGTCATATATGCAATATCTGGTTCTGCGGCTATACTTAGCTCTTCTCTGGCTTGTTCGCCATTTGAAAATATGCTATCCACTTTCTTATTTAACGCCTTTGGAGAGATTCCGTTTTTTTCATTGTATGCGAGCTGTTTTTCTCTGCGGTAAGCCGTTTCATCGATTGTCTTTTTCATGCTTTTGGTCACCTTGTCAGCATACATGATTGCTTTTCCGTTAAGATTTCGAGCAGCACGCCCAACAGTTTGTGTCAATGAACGAGCAGATCTCAAAAACCCTTCTTTATCCGCATCTATAATTGCTACAAGCGATACCTCAGGAAGATCAAGTCCTTCTCGTAATAGGTTAACCCCTACCAATACATCGAAAAGCCCACGACGGAGTTCTTGCATGATCTCCACTCGCTCTAAGGTGTCAATGTCACTATGTATATAGCGGCATCGAATCGAAATACGAGATAAGTATTTGGTCAGCTCTTCAGCCATTCGCTTGGTCAGCGTCGTGACTAGCACACGCTCATCCGCTTCTGCACGCAATTGGATTTCTTCTACCAAATCGTCGATTTGGTTTACACTTGGACGAACCTCAATGACAGGGTCTAATAACCCTGTTGGTCTTATGATTTGTTCGACATAGACGCCCTCTGTTTTTTCTAGCTCATAGTCAGATGGCGTTGCACTCACATAGAGAACCTGGTTTTGTAATGCTTCAAATTCCTCGTACTTTAATGGTCTGTTATCCATGGCAGCAGGGAGCCGAAAACCATATTCGACAAGGTTTTCTTTTCGACTTCTGTCACCACCATACATGGCGTGTACTTGTGATAGGGTAACGTGACTCTCATCCACGACCATTAAAAAGTCATCAGGAAAGAAGTCGAGCAAACAAAAGGGACGCGTGCCTGGTGCTCTTCCGTCTATGTAACGTGAGTAGTTTTCGATTCCAGAGCAATAGCCTAATTCCCGAATCATTTCAAGATCAAAATTTGTTCTTTCCTCTAAACGTGTGGCTTCCAAATGCTTCCCGATCTCTTTAAAATAACTTACCTGTGCAACCATATCCTCTTGAATTTGATGAATGGCATTTTGCAATACGTCAGGAGAAGTCACAAACATATTGGCAGGATAAAGCGTTAGCTTATCAAACTTTTCTTTGATTTCATTAGACACAGGGTCAAAGACTTCAATGGCTTCGATTTCATCACCAAAAAAATGAATTTTGAAAGCATGGTCAGCGTAACTTGGAAAAATATCGACAATGTCTCCTTTTACACGGAACATACCATGCAGAAATTCAGCTGTGGTTCTCGCATATAAACTCTGAACTAGTTGATGTAAAAAAGCAGTTCTGGCAATGATCTGCCCTTCTTCTACATTGATGACATTTTTTCGAAACTCAACAGGGTTGCCAATCCCATACAGACAAGAGACAGATGCTACCACTAACACATCTCTGCGACCCGACAATAGGGAGGACGTAGTGCTGAGTCGTAGTTTTTCGATTTCCTCATTGATCGACAGATCTTTTTCGATATAAGTTCCTGTTGTAGGAATGTAGGCTTCGGGCTGATAGTAGTCGTAATAGGAAACAAAATACTCCACCGCATTATCTGGAAAAAACTGTTTAAATTCCGCATATAACTGTGCGGCTAAGGTTTTGTTATGAGCAAGGACCAAGGTTGGTCGTTGCACTTGTTCCACGACATTGGCTACGGTAAAGGTCTTTCCAGACCCTGTAACGCCGAGGAGCGTTTGAAATTTCTCACTTTTTTTCACCCCTTCAACCAATTGTTGAATGGCCTTGGGTTGATCACCAGTTGGCACAAAATCAGAAACAACACGAAACTTCATAGCGTTACAAAAATACCATAAAAAGTCTCAAGACTTACAACGAGCAAAATCAATTCACGATAATATCGTATAAAATCAAAAATTGGTTTTTTTAGGAAATGGCACAAAAGCCCTTACTTTTGCCTTATGGCAGCTGAAGACAAATTGATTACGAAAAAGAAACCGAGTTATCGCATTAGCCCCTTTTTACGTGATTATTTAACACATTACAATCGTACTGCCTCGTTACCTATTTTTTATGATGACTTGTTGCGGTTTTCAGGTTCAGTGGCTGTTTTAGACGCGAATGACAAGGACACATTGTGGGTTCGCGTTTTTTTTAATGACAACGAACGCACTGAAATTGAAGACAACCTAAAACGGATTTATACCCTCTTGCTATCGGATGGTAGCACAGACGTATTGCGGTTTTTAAATGTTGACGCTGTTGATTATTGCACCTTTGGGAATTCAAAACCATTTCGGATCAAAATCCGAAATATTTTGAATGATAATTTCACCTATTTCTACATCAAAAAGGCAGATGCTTCACGGGCATATGGTCTCGAACTCGAACACATGCTGTCGCCGTATAATCTCAATTTTTTAGTTTGTGAAAACACTTTGGTGGAGGAGCATATTGCGGGTATTCCTGGAGATGAATTTATTGCTGAATACCTACCAAAGTGTAGCCAAAGCGAAAAGAGTCAAATTGCCAAGCAGTTTGTCAAATTCAATGAGCGTTGTTTGATTCGTTTGTTGGGTGATATGCGGGCCTACAATTATGTGATTGTGCCTACGCATGACTTTGATCAAGTGGTTTATAAAATTCGCGCAATTGACTTTGATCAACAGTCTTATGAAGCAAGACTAAAAGTCTATCGTCCGCAGTTTTTTAAGGAAAACTTCCCGATGGTTGAATTGGTAAAAAACCATTTGGATAAAAATGCCGTCAACCAATACAAAATTGAAGAACGTGCAATTATTGCCAAGCGAATTTTGAGTTCCGAAAGTCGCCTCACCCAGTTGTTGAAATGCATGCTCAAAGATGAGTTGTCGACTACTGAGAATATCCAACAGTTAAAATCAGAAATCTACGATTATATCCCTGATAAAAACTTCAAAAACAGTTATAATATGGGTGGAATCGTGCGTGCTGCTTTTGAGTTTGTCAAAAGAAATTATGAAAATCACGAGATGTTGAGAGAGCGGTAATGCTAGTAAAAAGCATCATCGTCCCAATCGTCTTCCTCTTCACCATCTTCTTCCTCTTCACTTCCGCTACTGCCTTTAAATTGCTTTGGTGGCGCTTCTTCGGGTAACACACCGTGACTAAATACTAGGTTTGGATAGCTAAGCCCCGAAACGACCTCTGCTTCTTCGACACAGGTCACAAAAAAAGTCCACATTTCTAAAAAATCATAGATATAAAGTGCGGTTTGTTGTTCTTCATTAATGACATCTGAGAGTTTGGTTTCTTCCATTAGTCGATTTGGCTCGTCAAACATATCTGTTTGAGAAATAGCTTCGCCTTGATTCCAATCATCATCTGTTAAGTAAAAAGTGGCCATTTCATGCCCGCTGAGCCCAAAAGACTGAATAATCGTGTTGTGAAAGTCTTCAAAAGTAGATTGATTTTCGAGTTCGATATCTCTAAAAATATCTTCTTCTGCGTCTAAAACAACTCTAAACCTATAGATCATTGTGTTTTTATTTTAATTCGTAATAACCAATACAATTGCACACTGAATAATAAGGCTGCAATGATCAAATGCAAAGGTTGGGTTCCCCAGGGAAAATTAACATAATACATGGCAATTCCCAGTGCGATTTCTGAAAAAATGCATGCAATAATAATGTGTATATATTTTTTTGCCAATCTCTCTTTTTGAACACGCAAATAAATCCAAAAATTAACAATCACTACAACTAGGGAAAGTGAGCGATGGATATAAAACGACTTTTCCGGGTTTTGCAACCATTGCGATGGCAAATTATACCCAAAGGTTTCAATTTGAAGGTCAATATACTGTCGTACATCAATCCCTAAAGCAAACTGAATAAGTGTGAGAACAAATGAGAAAAGGATAAGTCTAAAAAGAACTTTTGATGGGTTCTTTTGCAAGCCACTGGCATGACTTTTTACGCGAATAAGCAGTAATAAACCTACAATGATTAAAGCCATAATCATGTGGAGAGAAATTTTACTTGGCAACAGATTTGAATCAACAACCGTTTTTCCCAGCCATGCCTGCACACCCATTCCTAGAACAGCTAAAAACGCAAGGATGGGGAGGATAGGGTTTCTTCGAATCCACCAAAAGCTTCTCACAAAAAGGCCCAAGACAACAAGTCCAGCAATAGCACCTAGCAACCGATTAATAAACTCTACCCAAGTGTGCGTTGTGTTGAATGTCGTGTAGTCGTGTTTGGTGTATTGTTCCCAATTTTTCATGTTGATCTGTTCACCACTTTGAAAGTTTTTTGTTGCAACTTGTAGAGTGTTGTCGAGAATGATAACATTTCCTTCTTCATAAAAATTATTGGTTTTCCAGTCGAGTTGCTCTCTTTCGGTTGGTGGAATCAAGTAGCCAAAACACTTGGGCCAATCCGGACAGCCCATGCCGCTTCCTGTCATCCGAACGACTGATCCGGCAAAGATGACGAGATAGACAGATATTAATGCCCACTTTGACCAATTGAGTAAAGAGTTATGCATCTGTTTTTTTGTTTTTATCCAATCCAAGCTCAGCGGCTTTTTCGAGCATCATTGCATATGCCGCTTCATATTCATTTGGAATCACACCTTCCAAAATAGCCTCTTTGATGTGGTCTTTAATAAGTCCGATTTCCCGACAAGGTCCAACATCAAACGTTTTCATAATCTCTGCCCCATCAACTGGTGGCTGAAAGTTTCGAATTCTGTCTTTTTCTTCAACATCAATGATTTTTTGACGAACGATTTTAAAATTGTTGTGGTAGGTGTTAAATCGTCTTGGGTTTTTGGTAGTGATATCTGCCTCACACAGAAGAAGTAAGTCATCAATCAGGTCACCTGCATCAAACACCAAGCGACGAACGGCAGCATCTGTTACAATGTCTTCAGCGATCACAATTGGTCGCGAACTCATAAAAACAAGCCTCTGGACATACTTCATCTTTTCATTTAAAGGCATTTTTAAACGTTTAAAAAGCTCATACACCATCTTGGCACCAACAAACTCGTGCCCATGAAATGTCCAGCCAACTTTTTTACTAAAACGTTTTGTTGGCGCTTTGCCAATGTCATGCAACAGCGCGGCCCAACGAAGCCATAAGTGATCTGTTGTTTTACAAATATTATCTACGACTTCAAAAGTGTGGTAGAAGTTATCTTTGTGTTTTTGCCCTTCCACTTCTTCAATCCCTTTGAGTGCACACAATTCAGGCAGTATTCGATGTAATAAATCCAGTTCATGAAGCAATAAAAAACCAAGCGAAGGCTTAGTTGCCATCAATATTTTATGCAGTTCATCAATGATTCTTTCTTTAGACAAAATGGCGATCCGATCAGCCATACGATGAATGGCTTTATGTGTTTTGTGATCAATGGTGAAATTTAGTTGGGTAGCAAATCGAACCGCACGCATCATGCGTAGTGGATCATCAGAGAATGTTTGCTCCGGTGCTAAGGGCGTTCGCAATAGCTGTTTCTGGATGTCTTCTACTCCATCAAACGGATCGATGAGTGTGCCAAATTCATTTGGGTTTAGCGCAATCGCTAACGCATTAATTGTAAAGTCACGACGTTTTTGATCATCCTCCAAAGTACCGCTTTCAACAATAGGGTTACGGCTGTCTTTCTGATAACTTTCTTTTCGGGCACCGACAAATTCCAATTCATTATCGCCAACGCGTACCATAGCGGTGCCGTAGGTTTTATACACGTTTACTTTTCCAGTATTTGGTAATTTTTTGGAAACGGCTTTTGCGAGTTCTATGCCGCTTCCTTCACAGACGATATCAATGTCCTTTGACACTTTTCTCTCCATGATGAGATCGCGGACATAGCCCCCGATCACAAAGGCACGTGTACCCATATCTTGCGCAACCTCACCAATCTGAGTAAATAGTTGATGATGCTGCGTTAGGTTAATATGTTGTTTACTAATCAATGACGTATGATTTCAGTTTTTCCATCGGATTTCAGTAAAATAATCTGAGATGGTTGCGTTGATATTTTCGCTATTGGCAAAGGTGCAATATAGTCGATTTGATTCAAAATAATTGGAGAGACCTCCTTTTCATTTTCAGGAATGGGTTCGCCACTTATATTCGCAGATGTCGCAATGATTGGCTTGTCAAAAGCTTGAACCAATTGAAGCGCAAAGCCTTCTTTTGGGATACGAAATGCCATTGATCCATCTTTGCCCATTGCACTTTTTGCGATATTTCTGGCTCTAGGATAAATGATTGTCGTGGGACGCTCGCTATGTTCTAAAAGATCATAAACGGAGGAAGGCACAGAAGGCACATATTTTTTTAACATCGAATAACCAGAGACCAACGCGAGAAGCGCCTTGTCTTTTGGTCTACTTTTAATTCGAAACAATCTTTCAACTGCTTTTTCGTTAGTAGCGTCACATCCCAAGCCCAAGACCGTATCTGAAGGAAACAAGAGGATTCCCGATCGATCCAATACGTCAAGACTTTTTTGAAAATCCATACCACTTTTTATAGAGAAATGTTAGCCAAAGTTGTTACTAGGCAGAAACATCATAGGTGCGTAGCGCATCGTTTAAAGAAGTCTTCTTGTTTGTGCTTTCTTTTCGGCTTCCAATGATTAATGCGCAAGGAACTTGAAAGTCACCTGCGGGGAATTTCTTGGTGTAACTTCCGGGAATTACAACTGAGCGAGCAGGTACTACACCCCGAGATTCAACGGGTTGGTCACCTGTTACATCAATAATTTTTGTGGATGCAGTTAGCACAACATTAGCACCAAGCACTGCTTCTTTTTCAACGCGTACCCCTTCAACAACGATACATCGTGATCCAATAAATGCGTTGTCTTCAATAATTACGGGCGCAGCTTGTAAGGGTTCCAAAACACCACCAATTCCGACGCCACCACTGAGATGAACATCCTTTCCAATTTGGGCACAACTACCAACGGTTGCCCATGTGTCTACCATGGTTCCGTGATCGACGTAAGCTCCAATATTGACATAGCTCGGCATGAGTATAGTTCCTGAAGAGATATAGGCGCCATGACGGGCTACTGCATGAGGGACTACACGTATTCCTTTCTCTTTATAGCCTGTTTTTAGTGGTATTTTATCATGAAATTCTAAAGGACCTGCCGACAGGGTTTCCATTCCTTGAATGGGAAAGTAAAGCACTACGGCTTTTTTCACCCATTCATTCACTTGCCACCCATCTTGTGTTGGCTCAGCAACCCGAAGGTCACCTTGATCAAGTTGATTGATGACAGATCGTATGGACTCTTGTACGTTGGGGTCTTCTAACAATGTACGGTTATCCCAAGCGGTCTCTATTGTTTTTTGGAGTTGATTCATTGCGCAATTTTTTTTCAAAGATAACTTCATTTTGGTAAAAAAAAGAGCAGTTCACAAATTCTATACAATAAGTGTATTTTTGCAACCATGGGTCGTTTGATAGCTATTGATTACGGGAGTAAACGAAGTGGAATTGCGGTTTCTGATGAAGGTCAGGTTTTCGCTTTTCCTCATGATACGGTATCCACATCCAACCTCATCGATTATCTCTCACAATATATGCGCTATGAATCTGTCGATGGGATCGTTGTTGGTCTCCCAAAACGACTTCATAATGAGCCTTCTAGTATTGCCAACGAAGTTTCTCAATTCGTTGATAAGTGTAAGCTTACATTTCCATTGGTGCAGCATTATACTTACGATGAGCGATTCACATCCAAAATCGCTTCTCATGAAATTTCACGAGTTTCTACAAAAAAACAAGTGCGTCAAAACAAATCGCTGATTGATAAGGTAAGTGCAACGCTTTTGCTTCAGTCATTTATAACGCACCAACAAGCCAAAACATCATGACACTACCCATCCTCGCTTACGGTCACCCAGTATTACGAAAAAAAACCGACGAAATTAATGCAAACTACCCTGATTTAACACGGTTACTTGATAACATGTGGGAAACTATGTACAATGCACATGGAGTGGGGTTAGCTGCCCCTCAGATTGGCTTGGCAATACGGCTTTTTATTGTAGATGCCAGTCCGTTTGCGGACAATCCTGATCTTGATGATAACGAAAAAGAAGCAATAAAAAATTTTAAAAAAGTATTTATCAATCCAGAGATTACAGACTACCATGGCGAAATGATTGATTTTAATGAAGGCTGTTTGAGTATTCCAAACATTCGTGGAGAGGTTTTGCGAGAGGACAAAATCACAATGACGTATTATGATGCCAATTTTAATCGTCATGAAATTCATCTCAACGGACTTGCTTCCAGAGTTGTGCAACACGAATATGATCACATCGAAGGAAAGTTGTTTACAGACAAACTTAGTTCGTTTAAAAAGAAGGTTTTAAAGTCAAAACTCTCCCAAATCGAAAAAGGAAACATAAAAGTTGATTACCCAATGCAATTTCCCGTAAAGAATAAATCAAAATTTTAATGGCCAGTCGCAAGGAACAATTACAATCTATTGATCGTCTTTTGACGATTATGGATGAACTACGTCAAGAATGCCCATGGGATCGTAAGCAAACTTTCGAAAGCTTGCGACACCTCACAATTGAAGAGACTTACGAGTTGAGCGAAGCTTTACTTGAAGGGGAACATGATGAAATTAAAAAAGAGCTCGGCGACCTTTTGCTACACATTGTTTTTTATGCTAAAATTGGAAGTGAACAATCTTCTTTTGATATCGGAGATGTTGCCAACAGCATTTCGAATAAGTTGATTCAACGCCATCCTCATGTGTACGGAGATGTCGAAGTAGAAAATGACGATGATGTCAAGCAAAATTGGGAGCAAATCAAACTTAAAGAAGGCAATAAAGGAGTACTCAGTGGAGTCCCGGATACTTTGCCATCTCTTGTTAAGGCCTATCGGATGCAAGAAAAAGCTGCTGGCGTTGGATTTGATTGGAAAGACGCCGGAGGAGTGGTCGCAAAAATTGAGGAGGAGTTACAGGAATTCTATGACGAAGTTGATAAAAAGGACGCATCGTCGATGGAATCAGAATTTGGAGACTTACTTTTTTCGCTCGTAAACTATGCAAGGTTTATGGATATTAATCCAGACGATGCACTGGCAAGAACCAATATAAAATTCAGAAATCGTTTTATGCGAATGGAAGAAAAACTATCAGCCCAAAACAAGAAGACCAATGACCTTAGCCTTGCCGAGTGGGAAGACTTGTGGCAGCAAGTAAAATCGGAAAAGAAAGACTAAAGATTTCTGAAAAACGCTTTCTTTTTTTCCAATTCGTCGATAATTCTTTTTTGCTTTTCAATGTCCTTGGCAACTTTGTTGACCAATGGGTTTTCTGAAGAACTTCTGCTGAAAAACTCCATATTGGTTTGCAATTGAATGTATTCTTGCTTGGCTTTTTCTAATCGTTTTTGCAAGATTGAACGTTCTTTGCGAATGAGGTCTGTTTCGCCGGACATTAACTTGAGTTTTAACCGATATCTTTCGGATGCTAGCGTCTCATTGTCAACACCAATTTTTTGAAGAGAAGTTTCAATAACAGTAAGGAAAGCTACATTGATCTTGTTTTTTTTCTGTTCAACAGATCCCAGGGCGATCCAACTTTCTATCCATTGATCGATTGTTGAACGATCAAATTCTTTCGTTTTTTTGATTTGGGCTATCAATTCATTTTTTGCATCAAAAGTTTCTTGCTCTTTTGCAGATGCCTGATTGTTTTTAGAATCGAGGCGATTAAAGTAATTGTTACAAGCTTTTTGAAAAAGTTTCCAAACTTTTTCATTTTGCTTGCGGGAAATAGGTCCGATTTTTTTCCATTGTTTTTGTAACGCAATGACTTTAGGTGTGGTATTTGCAAAATCTTCAGTTTCAAGATACGTTTCCGCCTGTTCGATAAGATCCATGCGTTTTTGAAGATTTTCGGAATACTCTTTTTTTAGTGTCTTATAAAATGCATTTCTTTTTCTGCTGAACGATCGCATGACTCCTTTGAAAGCAGACCATATTTCAGCATTTTTACTATTAATTACATGACCACATTCGAAGAAAGAAGTGCGTAGTCCTTCCATATCACGAATTTGTTTTTGCATTTCGTTGTGCGTGCGAACTTCGATTTCACAGAGATCATGCATTTGCGCAATAATAATCTTCTTCTTATCGTAGTTGGCTTCAAAAAATGCCATTTGATTTTTTTGAAAAAATTGCCGTTTTTCATGAATTACTTTTGTTGCTTCACTAAACCGAATCCAAAGCGTTTCACCATGCTCTTTTGCAATTGGCCCCAGCTCATCTTTCCAATGCTTATGAAGCTCTTGAAGGTTCCGAAAAGCTTTTTGGACATTATCCATTTTACCCAAAGCTTCTGCCTTCTCAATGATTTTTATTTTTTCATCATAGTTGTATTTGTAGTCGTGTTCCCTAAACTCACGATTGAGGTGCAAGAAATCATAAAAAATCCCCACATGATGATGGTAGGTTTTCCATATATTGTTTGCTTCAGCACGAGGGACATGACCCGTTTCTCTCCATCGCCTTTGTAAATCTTTAAATTGTTTATAGGTTTTAGAAATGGGTTGGTCAATGCCGATCAGTCCCTTTAACTCCTCTATGAGATCTTTTCTAGTGGCTAGATTTCTTTTAAAAGATTTGTCTAAGTCTTGATAATATTTTGCTTTTTCAGATTTATACCTGCGGATTATTTGATCGTAGGTTTCTTTCTGCGGTAATCTCACATGGAAGTCTTCAGGAGCTCCACCAGATGAAATGAATTCATTTTTTCTCTCTTCAAGTATATTTGTTATGTGTTTTTCAATATTTTTTGAAAGAGCATCTACTGCGCTTTTGAGGTGTTGTATTTTATTGGTAGAAACCTTTTTGTCCAAAATCTTGATCAATTCATCTAGAGGGAGATTATCGAAGTTTTCATCAAGTTCTTCGTCATGGTTTTCATGGCTCTCTTCGTCCGTTTCATTCTCTAGCTCTGTGTCTATTTGATCGACTTTGTCAGTCTCTTTTGGATCCTCAGATTTTACCACAACGTCGGTTGAAGTTTCAGTAGTTTCGTTCTCGTTTTCTACTGATTCTTTATCTTTATCAGGGATTGTTGAATCCACATTGTCTTCATTTGCCTCTGGCAAATTGAAGTTATTCATTTCTTGCATGATAGGTTCTCGTTAGGCATTCACAAGATAGTAAATCTTTGGAATTTGATTTTTTTATTTTTCTTGATTCCATAGTAACCAGGAAGCTTCTGCTTGTCCGACAAGCATTTGCAGACCGTTGACAGTGGTCGCTCCTTTTTGCTTTCCCAATCTCATGAACTCTGTTATTTCAGGGTTGTATATCAAATCATAAAAAAGATGATTCTTGCCAATTCTTTCATAGTTTATCGTGGGCGATTCATTGACTTTTGGGTAAGTGCCTAGAGGTGTGCAGTTGATAATGAGGGAGTGCTCGGCATAGTCATTGTCCGTCAATTGTTCATACGATTTTTTTCCAACTCCAGCTTGTCTTGAAATCATTACATACTCGATGTTTAGGTGATCTAAAACATAACATACGGCCTTTGAAGCTCCACCTGTTCCAAGTACGAGTGCTTTGTTGTGATGGGGTTTTAAATATTTTTCAAGTGTATTTTGAAACCCAATGCAGTCAGTATTGTAGCCAATTCGTTGAGTCCCTTTAAAAACGATGGTGTTTACAGCCCCAATCTTTTCGGCTGTAGGGTCTAGTTTATCTAAAAATGGAATAACATCTTGTTTGTAGGGGATGGTAACGTTAATTCCTGCAAGATTTTTTCGTTGGAGTAACTTTGGAAATTCAGTCAGGGTCTCCAGATCAAAATTCACATATTTGTGATCAGAGTTTTCTTTCTCAAACTTCTCTGAAAAGTATGTTCTGGAAAATGAGTATCCAATGTTCTTTCCCAAAAGTCCAAAAAGTTTATTGTTTTTTTCGATCATATAAGTCTAATGCAACAACGATGAGTCCTCCAATACCAATCCAAAGTAAAGAAAAAAATGAAGTTTCATCGACTGTATTTGTTGATAAAATCGTGATGTTGCTATCACCTATCAGGTAGAATTTAGACCAAGGCCATAAAATGGGAAGTGATCCTATGATAAACCCGATAATCAATGCCCTCAGTTTGCTTTCAAAGCGCGTTAGGATATAATGCAACACATTTGATATGACAATGAGACCTGAAATTGATCCAACAATAAACACAGCTAAAATGGTTAGAAGTTCGCCGTATTGTGCAAATAAGACACGAAAGGTTTCGTCGCCTGCTATCAACCGAACTGTAAATTCTCCCAATGCATTAACAGAATCAACCAACAAGAGCGCATAGTTTCCAAGTAAAATCAACAGAAAGGAACCAGAGAGCCCAGGTAGTGTCATCCCAATGATGCTAATAGCACCACAGAAAAAGACAAATAGTAAGTCTCGATTTTCTGGTGCAGGATCCAAGAGCGTAATGAGTAAACCAACGATTAATCCAATGGCACAAAATGATATGTATTTGAAGTTCCAATGTTTGAAATCTCTTATCAAAAGAATTGCTGAAACCATAACCATTCCAAAAAACAATCCTTTTACATGTTTTTCAAAATGAAGTAAAGCAAGATCCAAAAGGTTTGACACAGTGAAATAACTGATGAGTATGCCCAAGGTGATGAGTAGTAAAAACCTGGCATTCGTATATTGTATAAAATGAGAAAAACGTCCATTAATCAATAGTCTAAATGCTTTAAAGTTTAGGCGTTTCAGTGAGTATAGAAACTCTTCATAAAAGCCAGTAACTACAGCTACAATTCCACCTGACACACCAGGGATTTTGTTGGCCACACCCATTGCTAATCCTTTAATGACCAATAGGATTTTGTCGTAAAGGCTTCTTTGACTCATTTTTTATTTTCTCTGCTTAGTATATCAAAGGTATAAATTACACCAATGCCAACTCCAATAAAAGCTATCCCGACCCAAATTTCTGGATTGTCGAATGACAGTGTAGGGAATGTTGCAATTTCAGTGACTTCTTCGTCTATTACTGATTTTGTCTTCCACGGCCACACTTTATACAAAGAACCAAACATGAACCCAGACATAGTAGCGAGTAAGACATTTCGATAATTTTTATATAGTTTCCCTACCCAATGTGCAAAGATTTTTAGTCCAATCACGGCGCCAGAGCCAAATGCAAGTAGGTTGACAACCCCTTCCTTTTTAAATGCTCGCAGAAGTTCCACGGTCTCTAAAGCGGTTTCATAAGCTCCGAGAAGAACTAGAATGAAAGCACCAGAAATACCAGGCAATATCATTGCCATTATCATCAACATTCCACACATAAAAAGATAAGGAAGTGCATCAATGGATTCTGTAGGAGTCAAAAAGCTGATGAGGAAAGAGACGAGAAAGCCAATAGCAAGCCCCGAATAAGTTGTAGCAGACCATCGCTGAATTTGTTTGCAAATAAGAGTCGCGCTAGCGACGATTAAGCCTAAAAAAAATGACCAAAGTGCCAATGCTTGACTCTCTAAAAAAAATCGAATAAGCGAACTTAGAAATAACACGCTTGTAGCAATTCCTAAAAACAAAGGCACTATGAAAGGTCCATTTAAGCGCTGCCAAGCATTTTTTCTTTTTGAACCAAGTAAGTTGACGATTTCTTTGGCAGTTACCTTGTTGATAGTTGCAATCAAATCCTCGTAAATGTTTGTGATTAGAGCAATAGTGCCACCAGAAACGCCAGGGACAAGATCGGCTGCTCCCATGGCCATTCCTTTAAGATAAACAGTGATAAGATGATTTATCGATGACTTCATCAAAACAAAAATACGAAATAACAGGGGTTAAAGCTTTAAGGATAAGCTTTGCTTCACAAAAGAAGAGCTTTTGAACTGTGGGAATGTATGATAAAAATTGGTTAGTTCTTCAGCGTCAGACATATATGCATTTTTTAAATAAAAGCATGCTTCAAGAGATTTTGAGCATAGCATGTGAATTCCTCCAAGACGAAAGTTAATGACGCTACTTTCTGGATGAAACTCAAGCCCTTGTTGTAAAACTTCGATTGCTTTGTTGTAATCTAGCATTTCCTTAAGCACATCAGCCCATTTCACCCAAGTTTCTTCTTCGTAATTTCCAAGATTGACACATTCTGTAAATCCGATGTGAGCTTCTTCTAAAAATCCTAATTTCACATTGACTTCAGCATAGCGTTTCCAAGTAGCAATATTGCCGTTATCAATCTGGATAGATTTTTTAAGATAATACAGCGCTTTATCGTAATCTTTATTTTCACAAAACACATCAATCAAAGCAAGCCATCCTTTTTCATAAAGGGGGTCTTCTTGAAGTGTGTTTTTCAAATAATGAATGGCAAGCTCTGTGTTTCCCAATGCACGATGGCACAGCCCAATATGTAACAAAGCAAAGGCAGTGGGCTCATCGATGGTTAGCGTTGTTTCATAAGCCATGATTGCTTCATTATAACGCTTTAGCTTTTCAAGTGTTTTTCCGATTTCAAAGTAGGCGCCAATAAAACGGTTGTCACAAATAACTGCAAAATCGTATGATGACAATGCCTGTTCTAATAATCCTTTTTCAGCATACTGACGCCCTAATTGATGCCAAGCAATTTCGTTAAAAGGATCGTCCTCTAAAAAAGTATTTAAAAACGTAATCGCACCATCTGGATATTCTAAGGATTCAAAGCAGTAAATTACATTGTACAATGCATGAGTGTCCTTGGGCTCTTCTTTCAGGCATTTAATAAAATGCTCTTTAGCCATAACATAACTATCGAGGAAAAGATACTCCATCGCAAGCAAGCTGTGGAATTCGGCTTCACTTTCACAGTACTGAAGACCTTTCATCAGATAGGAAATGGCTTCTTGGTGTCGCTTTGTTTTTGATAAAATAACTGCTTTATGAATATAAACCACTTCGTTGTAAGGCTCCGTTTCTCCTAGCGCATCAATAATACTTTCGGCTTCTTTATACTGATTGTTGAGTAGCATTAACTCTACATGAAGCAACTTAAGACTACTGTTGTCGGGGTGTTGATTTTCGCCAATTTCCAAAGCTTTATACGCAAGGCGAAGACTCCCTGAATCTATGTAGTATTGGATAATTTCCTCAAATTCGGTTGCGTCGAAAAAATAAACACGGTCAGATTTTAGCATCAGCTCAAATCGAGCTATTGGAGATCTATGGTCTTTATTTGAACTTCCGTTCATTAAAGTGGTTTAATTTGTTATATAAAATTAAATCATGATCGTAAAGAAATAAGTCATTTAGGATTTAATTCTTAACAATTTAATCAACAGATTTCGTTAAGGATATTTAGGATCTTTTTACACCCTTTTTTTAATTCTCTTTCAGAGATGGTCAGCGGAGGTGTGATACGAAGAGCTTTGGATTCAAACAGCAGAAAGAATAGCAAAACACCTTCTTGAAGTGCCCTTTTTGCTAATTGTCTTGCTATTGTTGGAGAGTCTAAAATCAGAGCTAGCATTAAACCCTTCCCTCGTATTTCTTTAATTGCCGAATGCTTGAGATAGTCACGAATGAGTTGTTCTTTACGAACCGTTTTAGCCATTAAATCACCTTTTACAACAACTTGTAATGTTGCGTGGCAGGCTGCTGCAATCACTGGATGTCCGCCAAATGTTGTGATGTGACCAAGAATTGGTTTTTCTTGCAATAACTGCATAAGGTCTTTTGATGCACAAAAAGCACCAACGGGAAATCCACCGCCGAGTCCTTTACCTGTCACTAGGATATCTGGGACAAAATTGTAATGCTGAAAAGCAAATAACTTTCCGGTTCGGCCCATTCCAGGTTGGATTTCATCTACGATAAGTAGTGCGCCAACTTGATTGCAGCGTTTACGAACGGCATGCAGATACCCATCAACCGGAGTGATAAAGCCAGCACCTCCTTGAATGGTTTCTAAAATAACTGCTGCTGTGTTTTTGCCAATTTTTTGAATGTCCTCAAAATCGTTAAAATGAATAAACGAAGTTCCTGGGATCAAAGGGCGATAAGCCCTTTTCCTTTTTTCGTAACCCATCACGCTCAAAGCGCCTTGGGTGCTGCCATGATAAGCATTGTGTGCTGCAATTATTTGATGCCTTCCGGTTGCTCGTTTGGCCAATTTCAAAGCTCCTTCAATAGCTTCGGTACCCGAATTCGTGAGATAGGTGCAAGAGAGTTTATTGGGTAGGTGTTTAGCGAGTAACTGGGTGAGTCTCGCGGGCTCATCTTGAATAAACTCACCATAAACCATCACATGAAGGTACTTCCGCATTTGTTTTTTTACAGCACGAACAACCTTTGGGTGGCAGTGTCCTAATGTGCAAGCAGAAACACCAGCAACAAGATCGAGATATTTTTTATTATTCTTATCATAGATGTAACTTCCCTTAGCTCGTTTAATTTCCAATCCAATCGGGTTTCCGTTTGTTTGGGCTTGATGCTTAAAAAAATAATCTCTAGTTTGCTGGCTCATTTTTTATGTCTCTTTTCACGGGTGAGCGGAATTGTGAGTCGTCTTGTTCTCCGATTGGTTTTTCCTCGGTTCTTTTTTCGATGATATCTTCTTTTGTTAGAATGATTTGATCGCCACGCCAGTAAAAGCCAGGAAGTTGTTGCTCGTTGAGCGGAATTTCTTCAATGGGATAAACCGCACCCTCTGGCTCTGTATAGAAAGTGATTGTTTGGATTTGATTTTCCCCCATTTTCAATTGCATAGCACTACATTTTGCCCTATCTACACCAATTAGGTCTAGCGTGGTATCGTCATACAGATAATAAATCATTTCTGCATTTTTCACAATATCTACAGTTCTTAATTCATTATCAATGAAATTACCATAAAGATTAATTCCCTTCATTTGATTGAATTGACTAGTATTCAAAGAATCTTGTTCAGCCACGATAGCATTATTGTAGATTTTTAATGAATCGATTGAATTTGACATCGAATCTGTGATAAGATGAATGAGATCTCCGCTCAGTTGTGTTTTTCCTGACCACAATACAGGGTTTCTTTTTGTCATATCCCGTGACGACAAAAGCTGTGACTCACGATCACTGATTGGCAATCGTAAAAGTTGGATTAAGCCACTTTTTTGATTAATGTGAATAGAATCAGAAATACCACTTAGGTTGTTTTTGTAGATTCGAACATCATAGAAGCCCGTTAATATCCTTTGTTCTGGCGGTCCCGTAGCAAGTAATGTATCTGCGTGTATGTAAAGTGAATCTGTATCAACAACATTGATGGCAATTGGTTGTTTTGTAACAATGGCAGAATCTTTGGCTTTAAATATTTCGCCAAATTGACCACGAATCACATTGTTGCCAATCGTATCAATGATTTGCACCTGTCTGCTCGCTGCAGCATATTTCAATTGATCATCAAAATAGATACTGTCACCACTAATATTTCTAAAATTGTAATCAACAGAGGCCTTGTCCTGAAAGTATCCTTTTTTGCTAACTGAATCAAAGAATCCTTTATGGCAAAAGATATCATACTCTTCTCCCTGTATACTTGTTGCACCATAAAAATAGGCGTGTCGTGTGTCGGTGTAGTAGTCCATTCTTTGCGAAAAAATCGTAAATGAAGGGTCAGTGACCTGCACATCAGATATAAATTCATATTTGTCACTCTCAACGATATAGGTGCCAGACTCACTTTTGATGACTGTTTTGTCATTAGTAATTTTCCCGAGTGTATTGTAGTACGCTTCTTGTTTGGCTCGATCGAAATACAAGGTGTCGGTTTGTAAAACAGACTCATTGTTTGTCAGAGTTACTTGTTCCTTTGAAGTGGCAAAACGATTTGCTCCGCTATACTCAATATACTTGCTGTTTAATTGAAGACTATCTCCTTGCTTAACAATTACATTGCCATATGCTTTGAAGAAGTTCTCGACTTCAAAGAAATAGGCAGTGTCTGACCAAATATCCATTCCGTCGTGGTGGAGATGAACACGAATATTGCCATCTGACTTTAGGATTTTTGCACCTGGAAATTTTTTTTCATTAACCTCAAACGATCCGGCTTCCCTTATATCAATATTCTTTGTCTCTTGTGCAAATGAGAGGGCGCAAATCAAAATGACAATCCAAATGTGATGTGAGTGCATTGACAAAGTTCAAAAAATTAAAGTGTGCGGCTACTCTGTCGAACGAAATATCGTTTGTTTACGATCTGGTCCAACAGAAACGAGAAGCACGGGAATTTCCAAATAGTTTTCAATGAAAGTAATATAATCTTTCATTTGAATAGGAAGGTCTTCAAATGCAGTACAGCCAGTAATATCTTCTGCCCATCCTTCCAAATCCATATATTGTGCTTCGATATGAGCATCATCAAGTGAGTATGGCAGATGATCAATCAACTCACCCCTGTATTTGTAGGCCGTACAAACTTTGAGCGTATCTATGCCTGATAACACATCTCCTTTCATCATCATGAGTTGAGTGACACCATTGACTTGCACCGCATATTTCAAAGCGACCAAATCTAGCCATCCGCATCTTCTAGCTCTTCCAGTAGTAGCTCCAAATTCATGCCCTACTTTGGCGATTCTTTCACCTACCTTATCAAAGAGTTCAGTTGGAAAAGGGCCACTGCCTACTCGAGTAGTGTATGCCTTGAATATGCCAAATACATCCTTGATGTTATTAGGTGCTATCCCAAGACCTGTACAAGCTCCTGCAGCAGTTGTATTTGATGAAGTGACAAATGGATACGTGCCGAAGTCAATGTCTAATAAGGATCCTTGTGCTCCTTCAGCTAGGATTTTTTTCTTCTCTTTTTGTGAGTTCCCAAGCAACTCTTCGCTATCGACAAAAGTGAGATTATTTATTAAAAAGTCAACTGCTTCAAAGAATTCAACCTCTAATTTTTCTAAATCATAATCTAGATCAACTTTATGAAAAGAAACCATTGCCTCATGTTTTTCTGCAAGAGCTCGATATTTTTCTTTCCAATTGGAAAAATCTAAATCCCCAATCCGTATACCATTACGGCCGGTTTTATCCATATAGGTTGGGCCTATTCCTTTGAGTGTAGATCCAATTTTTTTTGCGCCCTTTGCTTTTTCAGAAGCAGCATCGAGTAAGCGATGCGTAGGTAAAATTAAATGTGCCTTTCTCGAAATAAACAATGATTTTCTGTAATCAATATCAAATTTATCGAGGTTGTTTAACTCTTTTTTAAAGATAACGGGATCAATAACGACCCCATTTCCAACGACATTAATAGCTTCTGGGTGAAAGATACCAGAAGGGATTGTATGTAACACGTGCTTGATACCGTCAAACTCTAAGGTGTGACCTGCATTTGGCCCGCCTTGAAAACGTGCAATGATGTCGTAATTTTTAGTGAGTACATCAACAATTTTTCCTTTACCTTCGTCTCCCCATTGAAGTCCCAGGAGTAAATCTACCGCCATATATTAGCTTTTGGTTTTGTTTTTAGTGGTTGCGTAAAAGTACAAAGAGTGATTGTGTATATCTACATCAAAAACTTCTTCGATACTCTTTTTTATCATTTGTATTCTCGGGTCACAAAATTCCTTCACTTCACCCGTATCGGTTAATATGATGTGATCGTGTTGATTATCGAAATATGACTTTTCATATTGGGCATGTTGTGGTCCGAATTGATGCTTGCGAACAAGACCACAATCGAGAAGGAGTTCAATCGTATTATATAGAGTAGCTCTGCTTACCCTATATTTTTTTGACTTCATTTTTATATACAGTGATTCAATATCAAAATGATCATCACTTTCATAAATTTCTTCTAAAATCGCAAAGCGCTCCGGTGTTTTTCTGTGTCCATTCTTGTCTAAGAAGTTGATGAACACATTCCGAACAATCTCTTGGTTTTTATTCATAATTCAGCGCAAATTTACGTAGGTTTTTTTACTCACGTATAACTTTATCAACTCCATTTATTTTTTCCAATTGTTTTATCATCTTTTTGAGCAATGCCGCGTTTTTCACTTTTAGCATCACACGTCCCTCAAAAACGCCATCATTCGAGTCAAAAGAAACGCTTTTGATGTTAATATTGTTTGTTGTTGAGATGACTTTGGTCACCTGATTTACAAGACCCAAGTCATCAAGTCCTGTGAGTAGTAGTTTGGCAATAAACTCGTTTTGTGAAGAATCTATCCATTTTGCATTGACAATGCGGTAGGCATAATTTGAACGAAGAGTGAGCGCATTGGGACATTCGTTTTTGTGAATTTTAACGCCATCACTTATCGTGACAAAACCGAAAACTTCATCGCCCGCAATTGGGCTGCAGCAAGGGCTTAATTTATACTCAAGTCTTTCTTCTGCTTTCCCAAAAACCAGTTGGTCAAAGTTGTCAGTAATTTTTTCTTGATCAACAATAGAGGGGTCTTTTGTAACAGGTTCTTTGCGTTTGAAAAAATTGAAAAAACGATTGCTTTGATCAGCACTAAATTTTTTGAGCTTCACGTTGTCAATTGTACCAATCCCCACACGATAATACAAATCTAAACTTGTATTAAGTTTAAAGAAAATCAATAGCTTATTGATTGTTGATTCGTTAAACCCAATTTTAAGTTGTCTGAGTTTTCTCCGCAAAACTTCCTTTCCTTCAATCGCGATTTGTTTCTTGTCTTCTCTCAAAAATGATCTGATACGGGCCCTTGCCCTTGATGTAATCACATAGTCAAGCCAACTAGGGTTTGGGAATGATTTTTCAGACGTTATTATTTCGATTTGATCGCCACTCCGAAGTCGGTAGCTTAGCGGCACAATCTTACCATTGATTTTCGCACCTCTTGTGTGCATTCCAATTTCTGTATGAATGTTAAAAGCAAAGTCAACTGGTGTTGCGCCTTGCGGCAAAGACTTCAAATCGCCATTCGGAGTGAAGACAAAAATTTCACTTGCATATAAATTGAGTCGAAAATCTTTTACAAAATCAACGGCATCAGGGTTAGGCTGCTCAAGAACTTCTCGCAATCTGTTGAGCCAAATTTCTAGACCTCTTTCATCTTGTTTTCCGTGCTTGTATTTGAAATGTGCCGCGTATCCTTTCTCGGCAATTTCATGCATTCGTTGTGAACGAATTTGCACTTCCACCCAACGACCTTTTGGCCCCATTACTGTAATGTGCAGCGCCTCATAACCCGTTGACTTTGGTGCAGAAATCCAATCTCGCAATCGCATAGGATTGGGTTGAAAATGGTCCGTGATTATGGAGTAGATTTTCCAGGCTAGGAATTTCTCTTGATCAGGGTCAGACTTGTAAATAATACGAATGGCATAACGGTCAAATATTTGATCAAAACTCAAATTCTTTGACATCATTTTCTTTCGTGTTGAAAAAATTGATTTTGGTCGTCCTTCTACAAAAAACTTCAAGTTTTCCTTTCGTAAATACTTTTTGGTGAGTTTCACAAAACTATCGATAAACTCTTCTTGACTATCAAAGTTGTCTTGTATTCTTTTTTGGATTTCATGATAAACCTCTGATTCGGTGTATTTCAACCCCAAATCTTCAAGCTCTGTTTTGATGTTGTACATCCCAACTCTGTGGGCTAAAGGAGCATAGATGTAAAGCGTTTCAGATGCAATTTTGATTTGTTTTTCCTGAGGCATTGCATCCATTGTACGCATATTGTGTAGTCGATCTGCAATTTTAATAATGATAACCCTGGCATCATCGTTAAGGGTTAGCAGCATTTTGCGAAAATTTTCAGCTTGAAGCGATACATTCTTGTCTTTTTTAAGACTTGAAATTTTTGTCAGACCATCTACAATTTTGGCAATCACAGTGCCGTGCATTGACTCTAAATCTTGGATCGTGTATGAGGTATCTTCGACTACGTCATGAAGTAGGGCAGCGGCAATGGAGTGCGCGCCCAATCCAATGTCCTCGGCAACAATCTTTGCAACTGCAATTGGATGAAGAATGTATGGTTCCCCTGATCGTCGCCTTTGGTTTTTGTGCGCATCAACAGCAGTGTCAAGCGCCAGTCTGATCATTTTTTTATCAGCCGCCGATAACTTCTGATAGCTCAAGCGTAACAGTTCTTTGTACGCTTTCGCAATCTGCGCATTTTCTGATAGAGTTTCAGTAGCTGTTACCATTAGATAAAAGTAACAAATTCCTTTTACTTATCTGTAAAAATTACGTTGACGCAATGCTTCGAAGAGTAAAATAGCTGAAGCAACAGAGACATTCATCGAATCGACTTTCCCTAGCATAGGGATTTTGACTTTCGATTGTGCTTCACGAATCCAAAAATCACTCAACCCTGTTGACTCTGTTCCGACAATCAATGCTGACGGAGTTGTATAGTCGATTTTCTCATAGGGTGAGCTTCCATCTAGGCTTGCAGCATATGTAGTGATTTGGTTTTTCATTAGAAAAGCCAGAACTTCTTCGTTTGACCCAACTCCAATAGGAACTGAGAAAAAACCGCCCACACTCGAACGTATAATATTGGGATTAAATATGTCTGTTTTTGGATCGGCGATCAATAAGCAATCGATGTTTGCTGCATCAGCAGTGCGAAGCATAGCTCCGATATTTCCGGGCTTTTCAATGTTTTCAGCAACAAGAACGAGTGGATTGGCTCTTTTAAGTGTTAATTCCTCTAGCTCAAACGACCTTTTTCTCACTAAGGCAATTACACCCTCCGTGTTTTTTCGATAACTTATTTTTTCGTAAACATTATCGCTCACCTCAACAATCTCAAATGTGTGAAGATGATGGTCGAACCAGTTTTTGTAATGAGAAGACTTGAAAAGTGCGGGACAACAAAATATTTTATCAATTTTATATCCTGCTTTTATGGCCAAGTCCAGCTCTCGTTTACCTTCAATGACAAAAACATTACTCTTCTTCCGTAAAGAAGATTTTTGCGTAAGCCCACTAACGAGTTTTATTGAACTGTTTTGAACACTTTTAATTGTTTCCATTTGTCTTGCGAAGAAAGAAAAAATGACAAGATGTTGTATGTCATTTATAATTTAATTTAATAATATAACGAAAAATATTAATTTTGTTTAATTTTCAAACTGAACATGAATATTATTAAAAGCGTTCTAATTGACGATGAACCTCGCAACTTAGAATTACTTTCATACTATATCAATAAATATTGCCCAAACCTTTCTATTGTTGATCAGTTTTCAGAGCGTCATAAAGCAGAAGCCTTTTTTAATGATGACGGCAATGATCAACAAATTGACATTCTTTTCCTTGATTTGATTTTAGACAACGGAACCGGGTTCGATCTGTTGGACAACATCGATTACTCTGACATGCATATCGTTATTTGTACTGCTCATGATGAGTTTGCGATAAAAGCGATTCAATACGAGGTTGTTGATTACATGTTAAAGCCAATTGAAATTCAAGATTTAAAACAAACTCTTGAAAAAATTAATGAGCGTATTCAGAAAAAACAAAAGTTTCTTTTTGATGCCAATTCAGTTTCAAAGTTTGCGAATACCCCATTGAGAATCAATAGACCAGTCGTTATTAAAAACAAAAAAATGATTGAGCTGGTGCCTGCTAAAGAGATTATATTTATTGAATCGTCAACTGGAGACGGAAAAAAATCTGCTCTTGTTATGCGAGATGAGTCAGTTAAGCATTGTTCGATGATGCTCAATAAAATGGAAAGTATTTTAGATTCCACAATATTTTTTCGTCTGAATAGATCATACATTGTCAATTTACATGAAATTTCAAAGATTGAACGTGGTGTAAATTATGTATGTGTCATGTCTAATGGCTTTAAATTGCCAGTGCCAAGAGCGAGATATAGAACCTTACTTAATGAGATTGAAGGTTTATTCGGATTGTCAATTTAAGCTTCTTATATTGCAACAGTTTTACGAACCATAGTTTAAACCTTACGTTATGAATCTTAAGACACTTACACATACTGAAAATTATATCAATGACGAACATCGTTATGGTGCTCACAACTACCACCCCTTGCCAGTTGTGTTGAATCGTGGTGAAGGAATTTATGTATGGGATGTTGAAGGAAAAAAATATGTTGATTTCCTTTCTGCATACTCTGCCGTTAACCAAGGACATTCGAATCCAAAAATCATTAATGCCCTTACCGATCAGGCCCAACAACTTGCCTTGACATCGCGCGCTTTTTATAATGACAAGTTTAGTCAGTTTGCAAAGATGGCTACAGTGCAATTTGGTTTTGACATGATGTTGCCGATGAACACAGGGGCAGAGGCAGTGGAAACAGCGATTAAACTCGCTCGAAAATGGGGCTATCAAAAAAAGGGTGTTTCTGAGAATCAAGCTGAAATTGTTGTTTGTGAAAACAACTTTCATGGAAGAACAACAACAATCGTTTCTTTTTCTAGTGATACAGTTGCGCAAAATGACTTTGGACCCTTTACGCCAGGATTCTTAAGGATTCCTTACAATGATCCAAAAGCACTTGAGAAAGTGCTGCTTGAACGACCTAATATCGTTGGATTTTTAGTTGAACCCATTCAAGGTGAGGCAGGTGTAAACACGCCAGATGATGGTTATATGCGAGCAGTCCAGGAGTTGTGCAATAAAAACAATGTGTTGTTTATGGCAGACGAAATTCAAACTGGCATTGGACGTACGGGGTCTTTGCTAGCCGTATGTGGGAATTGTTCATGTGAATCTTCATGTGAACAACAACCTGAAACCTATGCTAGACCAGATGTTCTGATTTTAGGAAAAGCCTTAGGTGGAGGCGTATACCCTGTTTCTGCAGTTCTCGCTAATAAACAAATTATGGAGGTTTTTCAACCGGGCGAACACGGAAGTACTTTTGGAGGAAACCCAGTAGCAAGCGCCGTTGGAATGGCTTCTCTTTCTGTGATTCAAGATGAAAAACTCACTCAAAATGCACGACGACTTGGAAAGATCTTTCGTGCTCAATTAAATGCTTTTAAGTCTGAGAGTAATGTGTTAGTGGACGTTCGTGGACGTGGATTGTTAAACGCAATACTTATAAATGACAGCTCAGAAGGATCTCTAGCCTGGGATATTTGTGTAGGATTAAAGGAGAAAGGCTTGCTCGCCAAGCCCACACACGGCAATATTATTAGGTTTGCACCTCCTCTGTTGATCAATGAAGATCAACTTCAATCCTGTATCGACATGATTATTGACACCCTTCGTGAGTTCGATACAATCCATAAATAGATCATGGACTCCATTTATTTAGATAATGCTGCAACAACCCCTGTCCTTCCTGAGGTTGTCCAGCGCATGCAAGCCACATTGTCCACTGTTTATGGAAATCCGTCATCAATCCACAGCCAAGGTCGATCTGCGAAAAGTTTAATTGAAGCTGCCAGAAAAGGAATTGCCAAAGAACTAGGTGCATCTCCTGCTGAAATTATTTTCACCTCAGGTGGAACAGAAGGAGATAATATGATTCTTCAAGGAGCTGTTAGAGGATTAGGTGTACGAACGATGATCACATCTCATATTGAACATCATGCAGTTGTTCATGCAATCCAAAGTTTAGAGCAAACGGATGGCGTGAAGGTTGAATATGTTAAAGTTTCTCCATCTGGTTTTCCAGACCTTGCAGATTTGGAGAGGCTGCTTCAAAACGACAATTCAAAAAAACTTGTCAGTTTGATGCATGTCAATAATGAACTAGGGACTATTTGTGATTTAAAAAAAATAGCAGAGCTGTGTTCTTCTTACAAAGCGTTATTTCATTCAGATACGGTGCAATCAATCGGACACTTTCGTGTAGATGTTCAGGAAGTTCCCGTTGATTTTTTGGTTGCGGCAGCCCATAAGTTTCATGGTCCAAAAGGAATTGGTTTTGTGTTTGTTCGTAAAAAGACCGGTCTTCAAAGCTTACTGTTTGGAGGAAGTCAAGAGCGAGGGTTGCGTGCCGGTACTGAAAGCGTCCATAACATCGTTGGCATGGAAGAGGCATTCACGCACGCCTATGCAAATTTGGATAATGATAGGGCATATATTGAAAATCTAAAAACGTATTGTCTTCAGCAGCTCAAAAATGAATTCCCCAAAGCATCATTTAATGGGTGCTGTGATGACCCTACTAACAGCACTTACACAATCATCAATGTGAGGTTGCCAATGGATGCTAAGAAAGCAAGCCTTTTAGGTTTTACACTGGATTTAAAGGGGATATCTTGTTCCAAAGGTAGTGCCTGTCAGGCAGGCAGTGAAATGGGGTCTCATGTTTTGAGTCATGTTTTGACGGAGGAGCAATTGAAAAGCCCTTCAATTCGGATTTCCTTTTCCAAATTCAATACTATTTCGGAAGTTGATTTTTTGGTAAAGACTCTAAAAGAGTATGCGAACTCTTAAAAATCAGCACTCATTTTTAGATTGAAAACACGAGGTGTCATGTAGTTTGGAATTCCAAATTGTGACTTGCTCGAGACATCTCTTACCCAAGTCATTGTAATTGCATTTTGAACATCAAAAAGATTAAAAATTTCAAAACCAATGGATAAGTTTTCAAAGATAGGAATTCTCTTTTTTTTCTCGCTGTTTACCACGTAAAAGAAACCGACATCAACTCGTTTGTAATCGCGTAGTCGTCCACTGTAATCGTAGGGGTCTGCATAGTTTGGCGCGCCACCTGGCAGTCCTGAATTGTAAACCAAATTCAGGTTCATTTTTAAAAAAGGCATTGAGGGAACGTAGTCTTGAAAAAGCATCGAAAATTTAAACCGCTGATCAGTGGGTCGAGGTATATATCCTCTGTTGTTTCTGTTCTCCTGTGTCGACATTAGTCCCAAGCTAATCCATGATTCAGTACCTGGAACAAATTCACCGTTCATGCGTAAATCTAGGCCGTAAACATAGCCTTCGGTGTCGTTATTTGCATCATATCGGATTCGTACATTTTCAAGAGTGTAGGCATTGATTTTGTCTAGGTGTTTATAGTACAACTCAGACTGGAAAAGAAAAGGTCTATCCCACATGGAAAAACGATACTCATTTCCCAATGAAAAGTGGATTGCTTGTTGGGCATCTACTTTTGGATCAATTGAGCCGTCATTTGACCGAAGTTCACGGTAAAAAGGTGGTTGGGCATAAACACCTGTAGCTAATCGATAAAGAAGATGATCTTTGTTTTTTGGTTGAAAAATCAGCTGTGCACGTGGACTAATCACATGTTTTGGTGAACTTTGACCAAGACGCCATTGTTGTGCTCGAAGACCTGCAGAAACCCAATAAACGGTGTTGCCCCATAGGCCTTTTTTATTCCACTGTATATAGCTTGTTAGTCTTTTTATGGTTGTTTCGTTGGTCGCTCTAACATATTCAAAAGGAATGAGTGGGCCTGTAAAAGAGGTATAGGGCTGGTTGTTCGTAAATGATCCGCTTGGAAGACGAATCGAAAAACCGGCTGAATCTACGACTTCCCATTCCACAAGACGATCGTTAATCCTTTCTCTTTTGTAACCAATACCCCAATCGATCTGGTGGCTCTTTATGACATGTTTTCCTTTGAGTTTGGCATCAATAATTTGTGCGTTATAATTGTTGCGTCCGTGCGTAAGCTGAGATCCAACCCCTTGAGTGAAAGTGACCTCGCCCAAATCATCACCTCCAATAGAAGTGCTCGGCTCTCCTAAGCGGTACTGTGCAAGGATATCGAAATGCTCTTTTTCAACGGTTTGATAGCTAGATGCAATCAAGCGAAAGCTGTTATTTTCATTTGGAATCCATGTGGTTTTTAAGGCTGTTGTAAATGCAGTGTAATTGTCTTTTTCATTTCCTTCATAATAAACCACCAATGATTTTGGTTGATCGATTGTCCCAAAATTTGTTTGCCTGCTAATAGGTTGATAATTGTATTGATTGCTGGAATAAGCACCGAGAAAATTGAAAAACAGCTGATCGGAATGAGAATAGGTTACAAACGATTGGATGTCTGCAAAACTTGGATTGAAATTTGTTTCGGTCTCCTTTTGATCAACAAGCAAGCCGTTGTCACGGTATCGAATCCCTGATAAGAAATTCCATTTTCCGGCTTGTTTAGACCAGCTAACGTTGCCCCCTAAACGACTTACGGACAGCAATGTTTTGTTGTTCGCTATCCCTTTGTAGGTAATGTCGAGTACTGATGACATTTTATCACCATACTTTGCTTCAAACCCTCCAGCAGAAAATTTGACTTGCTGAATCAAATCTGAATTTAAAAAACTAAGTCCCTCTTGCTGCCCAGACCGGACGAGTTGTGGACGATAAACCTCGATCTCATTTACATAGACTAGGTTTTCGTCGTAGTTACCGCCACGAACAGCGTATTGTGTGCTCAGTTCGTTATTGGAGTTGACACTTGGCAAACTCATCAGTAAATTTTCGACACCTGCATTGGCGCCTGAAATCTTCCGAATGGTTTGCGGAGACAAGGTAACCATTCCTCTCACAGTGCGCTGCCTATCTGCTTGAACGACAACTTCAGCAAATTGGTCAACAACAGTATTCATCACAGGATTGAACTCATAGACTTCTCCAGGGCTTAATCGAAGTTTTACAGTTGAAGTTTGATGGGCAATATGGCTAAATGTTATGGAAAATTCGACATTTGACTTTACTTGAAGACTGTAAAACCCGTTTTCATTGGAAGTCGTTCCTTGTTTATCGGTTACAATATTGACTTGACCGACTGGGATTTGTTCTTCATTTGTAATCACCCCACGAATAACAGCTGGCTGTCCTGAAATCTGCACTGTATAGAGCACTAACAATAAGATAAATAAAGAATATTTCACTTTCTGAAAAAATCAATTTCATGGGTCGCTTTGTTTCCCACATTGTCTATAACGTCAATTTTAAGTTTATGTTTTGTTCCTTTTAGAGTAAAGTATTTATCAAAGCTAAAAGTCAATTCCTTTTTTTTGGGTTCGTACGAAAATAAAGCCCATTTTCCGTCAATGGTGCCACGATAACTTTTTATACCACTCTGTCTATCGTCAATTGTAAAACGTAAGCTCTTATAATTTGACAACCAACGTTTATTATACACTTGTAGCGCTTTTATGGTCGGCGCAACGGTGTCTTGTTCAATGCTGTAAACTCCGGTACTTTTGATTTTGGCCTGAAAATAATCCCCAGCTATTTTATTACTAATAAAGTTGATTTTATTTTTTGTTTTTACGCCTAAAAAATGTCCGTTTATGGAATCGGGTGCTTTTAGTTTAATGGTAAACGGTTTCCGAATGGCGACGTGATCGCCCTTCAAAAAAAGTTCATTATTGACTAAGCCAAGTTCAATTCTGCTACTCTCAAAGACTCCTTTTTTAGGAATGTATATCTCAGCTTCATCATAAAGAAACAAATAGTCTCTGTTAGATGCAATGATTTTACCGTTTGCGAACCCTTTTGGAGGAACCATAACCTTTTGATCATGGCCTTTAATGGGCACAAACAAATAGAGAGAATTGTTCTTTACATCTGAAACCTTGATTTGGTAAGCATAGTCTTTTCCAATTTCAACAGTTATGTTTCCGTCGTTTAGGTGATTGAAAAAATCGAGTTCGTTTCCAGGTGAACGAAATAACTTTTGAATACGTTGTCTTGTGCGACTATAACGTGGGTAATCGATTAAAGCATTTAAATATTCAGAATCTGAAAACCTTATTTTGGAGAATTGTAATTGATTGATGACAGTGCCATTTAGTTTTGCGTTGATTTCATATACGCCGTTTTTGTTATAGGCTTTGTCTTGACGATCATAGGTACCAATGCCAAACCCAATCGTTCCCAAAGCAAAAACTCGATCAGCAGCATATATGCTGTCGTTAATTTTCTTAAACGGAATTTGAATCTCTTGTTTTGATGCGTTAATGACTGCATTTTTTCCAATAGGGTAGGCAATCAATGTTTGGATTACGGGTCTCACATTATCATCAATTTCGTAATGCTCGATCAAAGGGTTGATGGGTTTTTGCGTGTTGGTTTCACGAATTTCAAAATGCAAATGGGGACCAAAAGAACCACCTGTGTTTCCTGAATATCCAATAATTTCTTTTTTATTGATGGGCAGCTCGTTGGGCTCAAAAAACATTTCAACTTCAAAAGATTCTTTCTTGTACTGTTCTTTTCTGACGAATGAAGTAATCCGATCAGAAAAGTTTCTCAGATGCGCATAGACAGATGTGTTTCCATCAGAGTGACTGATATATATAGCTTTTCCGTATCCGTTCGTTGAAATTTTAATACGCGACACATAGCCATTGGAAACTGCGCTGATTGGAAACCCTTCTTTACCTTGGGTTTTGATGTCAATCCCTGCATGAATGTTTGAGCCCCGTAGCTCTCCAAATGTTCCAGACAGGAATATAGGAATGTCAAGAGGTGCGGCGTAATTTTTTAGTTGATTTTCCTGTGCATAAAGCAAGGATGATGTCCATAAAAGGGCTAGGGTTGCCATATATCGCATGTGGTAAAAATAAGGCATTGATCACTAAAGTAAAAGTACTTTATCACTTGTCTAATTTTTTGTATTCCCATACCTTTGAGAGTAGTAAGATGTACTGTTATGTCAAACACGAGCAAACTTGTCGATTCTATTGCACAGCGATTGAGTGTCGTGATGAAGCAAATGGAAACATTGAAAAACGACAACAACTCTTTACGTGAAAATCTTCATAAAACTCAAGAGGATTTAGAGCAGAAAGGCCTATTGATTAAGGAATTGCGTATGAAAATTGAAGCGGCTCAAACCGCAAGATCTATAACGGAAGGTCATCAAGCTGGCACGAAAGCAAGAACGCAGATCGACAAGCTTATCGGCGAAATTGACGTTTGTTTAGAATATATATCATTATCTCAATAAGATGCAAAAAATAAAAATTACCATAGCTGACCGCGTTTACCCATTAAGTGTAACTGAAGGTCAAGAAGCTTTTTTGCGAAATTCCGCTAAACAAATAGAGCAGATGATGAAGCATTATGAGCAAAACTATGCTGTACAGGACAAGCAAGATGTTTTGGCAATGTGTGCACTTCAGCTTGCCTTACAGTTACGCCAAAAAGAATCAAAAACTACAGAGACTTCTGAAGAAATAGAAAAAAAATTACGTACTATTGACAATCTATTATCAGAAATGATGTAAGTTAGACAAGTTCTTTTATGTAGAAAATATACTGCCTGCGCCGGTTTTATTTTTGATAAACTCAACACTAATTCTATTAAAAGAGGTGAGTTTAGATTGCAAAAGCAAGCCATCAAGAATGGATCCTTGAACAATTTGGTAGCCTCAAACCTGTTTATTTACGAGTTTATACGAAACTCCTCTGGTGTGGGCTTTTTTTAGTAATTAGTTGGAATCTTATTTTTTTCAAACATCATGTGAATCCATAGAATAAGAACCCCAAAGCCCACAGCCGTAATAATTAATACAGAATTAAGTAATCCTTCAGTCCCAAAAGATAGTTTGACAAGAACAGTTGAAATCACAAACCCAGAATTCCGAATCACTTTATTGAATTTATCTGTGTGGGTAAAAGAAAACAATAATAAGAGTACATCAACTAAAATCAGAACGGTAAAAAACTCGTCAAAAAACAAGTTGTTGATGTTTGCTAAATCAGTAATATCATTTGGGTTGATCAGGGTTATATAAGCCCAAGTTCCGAACGAATAGACTGCCATAATAAGAAAAACAGGGACGAGGATAAGTGCAATGATTTTTTTTGCTTTGATAAAACGAATAATTTCGGGTCTAGTTTCTTTGAGTTTTAAAAGTTTTCGAACACGATGCCTATTCATTTTATAAAACAGATGAATGAGAATAAAGAGCAGAATGGTACCCACCAGATCATAGGTAAATTGCAAGTCTTCTTGAATGCTAAACCAATTATTGCTCAACTCAAGTTGAGACAGGTCTTTATAGAGCCTTCGAATCACTATAAGCATAATAATCTCGTACTGTTTGCCGATGTAGATTGTCATTGATTTTGGTAAATAATAGATGAGTAGATATACTTCGTACAACAGAATAAATGAAAACGGTGTATAAATGGCGGCGATAGGACTCGAAAAAAAACCTGCGTCTAAATATTGATCTCCAAAAACCTCAATTTTGTTAAGAAAAATCAGAACTAAATGAACAATAAAGCTGATGATAGCGATGTTGATGATGACACGCTCACTAGTTTTTTTTGCTTTTTCTGAAAACACCTTTTCAATGAGAGTTGTCATAATTTTATTGTTAAAATGAATTTAAAGTTATTGTTTTTTTACGAAATTATATTTTGCATATTGGGTTTTTAAATATTTAAAACTAATTAATTAATATACTTAAAATGAAATTATTAATTTTAATTTTTTAAAAATGATTAATTTTTTATAAAAAAATATGGCATCACTAGATCCTTTTGAAGGCCTGTTAGGTCAGCGACTGGCAAAGCATTTGTTGCGTAGAGCAACGTTTAACATCAATAAAGCCCGTATTGCTCAGTATGAAACATACACAGTTGATGAGGCATTAACGGAGTTGCTTGCCATTCCAGCAAAACATTTGTCGCAACCGATACATTATATAAACGGAGGCCTTACTTCTCCTTCACCGTGGATCAATAATGATCCGATTTACGGTAATGTAAATGAGGATAATGACTCTGGAAGTCAGCGAAAAAACGACTTTTTAACAGCTTGGTGGTTGGACGAAGCAAGACGAGATACCTCTTTGCGTTCGAAAATGACATACTTTTTGTTTACGAACTTGACCGCGCCACAAAAAGACAACGGAGATAGTTCCTACTATTATGACTATCTAAGTCTCCTTGATCATTTTTGTCTTTCAGACTGGAAAGAGCTTGTTTTTCAAGTCTCAATAAACCCCAGAATGTTGGGTTTTTTGAACAACGATGAAAATACAGTTCAAAATCCAAACGAAAATTATGCACGTGAGCTTTTAGAGTTGTACACCATTGGAGTTGGTAAGCCAATTTATATAGATGAATATGGTAACGTTGCTTACGAGGGCGGTTCCTTGAACTACAGTGAGGTAGTTGATATTCCAGCACTAGCGCGAATTTTGACAGGATGGAGATTCGAAAAAAACAATCGTGATGGAATGCCAACAAACGGCACAGAAAATGGAAACTTACCAACAGGTTATGCTGTTCCTGAAGATCACGATTTTACAGCCAAGCAGTTGAGTTCCTACTTTGGAAACTATACTATCCCAGAATGGAATATTTCTGGAAAAACAAATACGGAAAAAGAGGAACAAATGGAAATTGAGCTTAGAGGGCTCATAAATGTTATTCTGGCACAACCAGAAACCGCTAAATACGTTTGTAGAAAGCTGTATCGATTTTTTGTATCACGAACAATTACAACCGAAATAGAAAATGACATTATTGTGCCACTAGCAACAACATTTCGAGAAAGTTATAATCTAGAAGCAGTCATCACACAACTATTAAAAAGCAAACATTTTTTTGATGCTGACGATAGTAACTCAACAGATGAAATCATAGGTGGATTAATCAAATCCCCAATTGAATTGGCTCTTCATTCTATGACCATCACAAATTTCCCTGTGCCTGACCCCATAGCGGAAGGAGAAAATCATTACAAAAAGTTTTATCAATTATACGTTATCAATAATTTTTTGCTACTCAGTGCTCAGCCTCCATTTGGCGCAGCAACCACGCCTCCTGCGGGTTTTCCTGCGCACTACTCTGGGCCAAATTATGATCGCAACTGGTTCAACGCAGCCACAATAATCACTCGCTATAACATTTGTTCCAAAGTATTGTACAAAGGGATTTTTGAGTTTGATGTTATTGAATTTGTTAAAAACACCGTTTCAGACCCCAGCGATCCGGAGTTGATGTTGACGGAACTCACTGATATAATTTTCCCCGAAACGGCTAGTGCTGAACGAAAACAGTATTTCATTGATACTTTCCTGTTTGATGGTGGTAGCTTATTACAAGAAGGTCCTGATGCTTACTTTTATTGGAAAACACTTTGGAGCGAATATTTAGGGGGGAATAAAGTTAATACCGTCAAAACAATTCTTAAGTCTTTACTTGAAGCATTATTGTGGTCACAAGAATACCAAACAACATAAATCCAGGAAAATGAAAAGAAGAAAGTTTATTCAACTATCAACGACCGGTTCACTTGCTGGATTTATGCTCAATGGACAGCTCGTTAGCGCATTTACAAGAACACAACTTTTAAACAATGTTTCTGAAGATATCATTCGTGATCGAAGTATTGTGATGATACAACTCAGTGGAGGTAATGATGGCCTCAACACGATTATTCCAAAAAACCAATACGATAAGTATGCAAGTATTCGTCCAGATATTCGAATTAAGGATAGCGGTTCAAATGCAGGTATTGAATTGGATACTTCGTTGAGTGTGGAAAGCGAAAGTCTTCTCCATCCCAATCTTCTGCCGTTTAAGCAACTTTGGGACGATGGAAAATTAAATATCGTGCATGGTGTGGGATATCCCCAACTCAACAAGTCACACTTTAGTGGACGAGCATTAATGTCAAAGGGAGGAGACGGAACAGATGAAAACAACAACAAACCAAACGGTTGGATGGCTCGCTACTTACATTCTGGCTTTGATCACAACGACTATGACGATCCGTTAGGGATTCAACTGGGTAATAAAAAACCAGCCGATGAATTCCATTCTGAAGATGAGCACAAAGTAGATATCAATCTTTCTGGCCAAGACGCTTCTGGTTTTTACTCTCAATTGTCCAACATTGGAAACCCTTTGCCTGAATATGGCGACGCTTCTTCTGAGTACATTGACAACATAAACTTTATTAATGGCATGGAGGTTACCGCAACCAACTATGCTCAACGTATTAGTGAAGTGTTCGACGCGGGATCAAATCAGGCCAACTATCCGCAATATGATTTAGCAGACCAATTGAAAACAGTAGCTAAAATGATTTCGGGCGGTTCAAAAACAAAAGTATTTCTTCTTCGTCTAGATGGATTTGATAACCATGCTAATCAAGTTGAAGGTCAAGGGGACAGTCATCTTGGAAAACATGCCAATTTGTTGACAGAGCTCAGCCTATCGGTTAAGTCGTTTCAAGAGGATTTAGAACTGCTTGGCATCGAGGATAATGTGGTGACAACTACTTTTACTGAATTCGGGCGAAAACCTGTTCAAAATGGAAATAGAGGAACTGACCATGGAAATTTCGGCCCCATGTTTGTTATTGGAAAACCTGTTCATGGAGGAATGACAGGTAATCATATGTCGCTCGATGCTTTTTCACTCACTGGGAATGTTAAGCATTTTGATGATACACAAATGCAACACGATTACCGTCAGGTCTATTCCGCAATTATTGGTGACTTTTTGGGAGCCTCTAGTCAGACCATCACCGATACAGAATTAGATGATTACGATATCAGTAGGCTGAATTTGATTGCGAGTCCAATTTTAGGCTCACCGTCTAGCAATGAATCACAGCAAAAAATCGTTATGACACCCAATCCAGTCTTGAATGATGCAGTCGTTCGTTTTCATAGTCATTTATGGATTCGTGGAGGTCTAGCCATCTACGACACGCAAGGTCGTCAAGTCCAGAAAATGACGATTGATTTTTCATCGGGTCAAAATGTGATTCCTATTAACTTGGGTCATCTTTCAAGAGGATTGTATGTTTTAACACTCACAGACGATTCCAACCATACCATGTCATCTTTAAAGTTTACAAAGGATTAACACACATTTTATTTGTGAAGTTTTATTGAAGTTTGTAGGGTTTTTATAAAAAATCACTAATTATTATTAGGACTGTTGATGTGAAAAAATATAAATCTAATTATTGATTGGTTTCCAATAATTAGTGATATTTATCATAAAATTCGTAAAATTGCAGAAACTATCTAAACTAAATAATATTAAAAAAATGAAAAATTTAATTACTATACTATCAATGATATTGATGGTTTCCATCACTTTTGCTCAGCAAAATGGTGTTGTTGTCGACGAAAACAACGACCCGCTTCCTGGTGCCAGTGTTGTGATTAAAGGCACAACGACCGGGACAACAACTGACTTCGATGGGAAGTTTTCTATCGATATCGACCAAGGCGATGTAATTGTGGTGTCTTATGTTGGATTTTCAACAAACGAGCTTTCGTATGATGGCGGCGATCTTGTTGTGACACTAACAGAAGGAGAAACACTCGATGAAGTTCTTGTTACGGGAAACCGTTCAAAGCCAAGAACAGCTATCGATTCGGCTGTTCCAATTGACAACATCAAAACATCTGATGTTCAGAACGTTGGTGAAGCGTCGATTGAGAGAGCACTTACTTTCTCGATTCCTTCTTTTAACTCACAGGATCAAGCCATTTCGGATGCAACAGCCGGATTTAGCCCAGCTGACCTGCGCGGATTGGGTCCATCAAGAACCTTGGTTCTTATAAACGGAAAGCGTGTAAACCAACAGGCACAAGCGTATTTAAATCGTACGCCTGGTAAAGGTGAGGTGGGTATCAACTTAAAGTCGATTCCTCTTGCTGCTGTCGAACGTATTGAAGTACTTCGTGATGGGGCTTCTTCTCAATATGGATCTGATGCCATGTCTGGTGTGATGAACTTTATCTTGAAAAAAGATTCTGCATTTTCAACAATTAGTGCTGGAACGGGAATCACTTCTGAAGGAGATGGATTCCAGTTCAATATGGATTATAATACCACACTTCCATTTGGGAATGGTGGACGAATTAATTTGACACTTGCATACACAGACCAAGAGAAAACAAATCGTGCAGGCTCTCCAGGTTTGAATGAGGTTGATGAAAGTACTGCTCGTCAAAACGAGATTGACTTTGCAGCTAATGACCCAACACTTGGTATGATTGTTGGTCGTCCTGATTTGCAACAAAAAACAATTTTCGCAAACATTACCCATCCCATTGGAGAGAATGCTGAATTTTATATGACGCATGGGTATTCGGAGCGATGGAATCGTTCGTTTGCATACTATCGTTTTCCGGGATGGCGTCAAGACGTTGCTGACGCAAATTTCTTAACATCAGCACCTGAAGATTTCGTAGGTTATCATCCAACTTTTGAAGGAGATATTAAAGACTTTTTTAATGTTGTAGGTATTGACCTTGATCTTGGAAATGATTGGATGATGGACTTGTCTGTCACCCACGGCAAGAACAGTATTTATTACACTGTAAACCGTTCTGTGAACAGAGACTATTTAGCTGACAACGGATGGAGTCCTACGAGTTTTAAACCGGGTGGTTATGCGTTTTCGAACCTAATTCAAAATGCAGATTTAACAAAGTCGTTTAGCGACCAAGTTTCGTTTTCTGCAGGAGTAGAATACAAAACTGAAAAGTTTGAAGCATTCCCAGGAGATCCATTCTCAAGATATGGTGGAGGAAGTGACTCCTTTGCAGGTATTTCCTTAGATCAAGAAGGAGAGTGGGATCGTAATAACGTTGCTGTATATTCTGGGGTTGATGTTGATTTTTCTGATGACTTATTAGTAAGTGCTGCTGTTCGTTATGAAGATTTTTCTGATTTCGGATCGAACTTTAGCTGGAAAATGGCTTCACGTTATAAGTTGGGCGATAAATCGGCGGTTCGCGCGAGTTACTCTACTGGATTTAGAGCTCCCTCTCTTCACCAGAAGTACTTGTCAAATACGCAATATATTATAGTTGCTGGTTCGTCTGAGCCTCTATTGCAAGGGACACTTCAAAATGGAAGTCCTGAAGCACTTGCGCTGGGAATCAAAGATTTGTTTGCTGAAACATCTCAAAACTTAACAGCTGGGATTACTTTCGGAAATGGATCGAATTTTTCAGGTAGTGTAGATTTTTATAGCATCAATGTCGATGATCGAATCTTATTCACCTCACAATTGCAAGGTGCCGAAGGTTCTGATTTAAGTCAAACACTTTCTGACGCTGGTCTTTATGCGGTTCAAGCATGGATTAATGCTGGTAACACAAAGACCACTGGTTTAGATTTTGTACTGAATTGGAGAGGAGATAACCTTGATTTAGGCTTAATCGGTAACTTTAATGAGACGACGCTAGAAAGTATTGACACACCTTCTGAATTGGCAGGTGTTAATATCTTTACTCGCGAAGAGGCTGGTCTGATAACCAACTCTCGTCCAAAGTCAAAAATCATCTTAACTGCTGATTACAGCACAGATCGTTGGGATATGGGTGTATATAACACTCATTTCGGAGAAGTAACGGTCACTGCTCCAGAATCTGGAGGTGATGATCAAGCACTTGCTGCGAAGTTGATTACCGATTTTAGATTATCTTATAAGTTTACTCCACAGCTTAGTCTTAATGGAATTGTAAACAATGCATTTGATGTGTACCCAGATGAAACACTTGCAAGCACAAATACAGCGCAAGCAGGTGGTCGTTTCAGATATTCTTCTGAAGTACAACAGCACGGTCAGTTGGGTAGAAATTACTCACTCTCTTTGAACTACAAGTTCTAGGTTGACTGATTTTAATTTTTTAAAAGCCACTTTTCGAAGTGGCTTTTTTTATGGAACACTTTAAAAAAAATGCTAAACAGAACAACTATAAACAAAAGCGGGAGGAAAATTGAGCATGGTAAACTTTAATCTAACACGACTAAAATGTTTTTTTAATAATTTGTAATCTGCCAAAGAGTACTGAAACTGGATGTATTTACCATTGGGTTTAAGATTTGAAACCGCATTTTGAAGAATAGACCTTTTGACACCTTTAGGTATCAAGGCTAGTGGAATGGATGAAAATATATAATCTGCTTTACCCATGTTTTTAACTGCTAGTAAATCTCCGATTTGCTCTGCATTTTTATTGAGGATAATGACTCTTTTATCCTTGACCGACGTTGTTAATTTGTTGTAAAACACTGTATTGGTTTCAAAAAGAATCAGAGTACAATTGGGATTTATTTTTGCTAAAATATCTTTTGTAAAGGCACCACACCCTGGGCCAAATTCAACAACCAGTTCTGCTTTTGAAAAGTCAATATTACCATACATTTTTTTACCTAAAAATGAGCTACTTGGGACAACAGTCCCGACAGAACGATGTTTTAGGAATTCTAAGAGGTGTGACATGGACGTTTGGGATTTGTTTGACATGTAAAACTCGACATTATTATTCAATGATCAAATGATATTCATAAATAATAATAGAGTTCCTTTAAAGAAGGTCTTATGTTTTACCAAGTCTTCACCACTAACGACAGTTAGAATGTAGCATAAAACCATACGATGAAGTCTTCTATAAAATGTTTAGGTTTCTGGGTTCTGTCTCCAATCCATGCCAAGATTTTGTTTTAGTGACCATTCATTTCGCACCAAAATAGTTTTACATACTCATTTATTGATTGATTGGAATTTACAGCCTCATGATATGTCATATTTTTTAAGCCATGATAAGGCACATAGGTGTGAAGCCCTTAATCTAAATTGAAGAATACCTTTGAAGGTGTTTTTTCATTGCCATTTATGAGGATTTTTCACCGAATAGTATCGATAAATTGCTTAACGCTTTTGCTACCGTTTTTTTCAAGGTGTTTGATAAAAGCCGAGCCAATGATGGCTCCCTTGCTGTTGGATGTAGCTGCTTGGTAGGTTTTGGCATTGCTAATTCCAAAACCAACAAGGAGTTTTGATTTGAGTCCCATGGCGCTTATGCGTTTAAAGTAGGCATCTTGGGTGTCGCCAAAGCTCCCTTGCGCGCCAGTGGTCGCTGCACTACTCACCATATAAATAAAACCTTCAGATACCTCATCGATATATCGAATGCGTTGGTCAGGAGTTTGTGGCGTAATCAAAAACATATTCATCAACCCATATTTTTGAAAGGTTTTTTGGTAGTACTCATGATAAACGTCAACAGGGAGATCAGGAATGATCAATCCATCAATACCAACTTCTTGACATCGCTGGCAAAAACGTTCTACTCCATACTGCATCATGGGATTGAAATAGCCCATCACAATCAAAGGAAGGTGTACGTTTTCACGAACCCCTTGGAGTTGAGAGAAAAGCTTGTCTGTTGTCATTCCATTTCGCAGTGCTTGTGTGGAGCTTTCTTGAATGGTTGGTCCATCAGCCAGTGGATCAGAAAAGGGAAGTCCTAATTCAATCATATCGACACCCACTTCCTGGAGTTGCTCAAGAACAGTAACAGTGTCCTCGAGTTTAGGAAACCCAGCGGTAAAGTAAATGGACAAGAGTTTTTTGTCTTGTGCGAGAGATGTGGTGATTCTATTCATTAGAGTTTGAAATAATCAATATAAGTTTCAAGGTCTTTATCGCCACGCCCGGAGCAATTGAAGAGTACAATCTCTTCGGCGCCAAAGATTCTTTGGTCGAGAATGGCAAAGGCGTGTGCGGTTTCAATAGCGGGAATAATGCCTTCTGTTTGTGAAAGTGTCAATCCCCAATCCATGGCCTCTTGGTCAGGGATGGAAACAAACTCGGCTCGTTGAGAACGAAACAAATGTGCATGCATGGGACCAACTCCTGGGTAATCGAGTCCTGCTGAAATCGAATAAGGTTCTGTAATTTGCCCGTCTTCAGTTTGCATCAATAAGGTTTTGCTTCCGTGGATAATACCTTCTTTGCCGAGAGCAGATGTCGCTGCGCTCTGGCCGGTGTCAATGCCCTTTCCTGCAGCCTCGACAGCGATGATATTCACCCGTGGGTCATCCAAATAATGATAGTACAAACCGGCAGCATTACTGCCACCGCCTACACAAGCGACAACATGGTCGGGGTAGTCACGACCTTCGATTTCTTGGAGTTGTGTTTTGCATTCTTCGCTAATGATGGCTTGAAAACGAGCAACCATGTCAGGATAAGGATGAGGCCCAACAACCGATCCAATAATATAATGCGTGTCAACAGGGTTATTGATCCAGTCACGAATGGCTTCGTTGGTGGCGTCTTTAAGGGTTTTGCTTCCTGATTGTGCGGGTCGCACTTCTGCGCCAAGCATTTTCATACGTGCTACGTTTGGCGCTTGACGTTTGATGTCTAACTCGCCCATATAGACCACACATTCAATACCCATTAAGGCACAAACGGTAGCCGTGGCAACGCCATGTTGACCTGCACCTGTTTCTGCGATGATGCGGCTTTTGCCCAAACGCTTGGCTAGTAAAATTTGCCCAATGGTGTTGTTAATTTTATGTGCTCCCGTATGGCATAGGTCTTCTCGCTTTAGATAGACTTTGGTGTTGTATTTTTCGGACAATCGTTTGGCAAAATACAATGGAGTTGGTCGCCCAACATAGTCGCGCAGTAACTTGTCAAACTCGGCTTGAAACTCGTTTGTTGCTGTAATCGCAAGGTATTTTTGACGTAGCTCTTCCACATTTGGATAGAGCATTTCGGGAATGTATGCACCGCCAAAATCTCCGTAATATCCTTTTTCATTAACGTGATAACTCATAGCTGTAAATGATTTTTAAATTCTTGTAATGCATCAATATTTTTCAATCCTGGCTCACTTTCAAATTGGCTATTAATGTCCAGTCCGTATAAAGGCCAATCGCGTTTGCGAATTTCGGCAATTGCCGCCACATGGTCTAATCCAATACCACCACTGAGAAAGAAAGGTGTGTCAAGTGTGTAGTTTTCCAAAAGCTGCCAGTCAAAGCTTTTTCCGTTTCCGCCAGGCAACGGCCCTTGAGTGTCAAACAGAAAATAGGCACAGGCGTTTTGATAAGACTCTAGTGTTTTGAAGTCAAATCCGGGTCCAATTCGAAACGCTTTTATGACTTCGCAATGGGCTTGTAATTCGTTGCACTGCTCTGGGGGTTCGTGACCATGAAGTTGAACGGCTTGAAGAGAAAATTTCCTGGCTTTGGCACGGATATTTTCTGAGGTTTCATCGACAAAAACTCCCACTTTTTGAATTCCATCAGGGATTCCATTCGGTACCTCAGCGCAATAGCGTTTAGAAGGCTCCCAAAAAATAAAACCCATATAGTCAGGTTCAAGCCGAACCAGTGCATTGATATTGTGCGCCTCGCGCATGCCACATACTTTGAGCTTCATGACAAGAGTTCTTTAATAAAGGTTGTTGCTGCTTCACCTGGATCATCTGTTTTTATAAAGTGCTCACCCATCAAAAAGCCATGATAACCACAATTTTGCAACTCAAGAACGCTTGTTGGCTTACTAAGTCCACTTTCTGAAATTTTGACAAAATCGTCGGGAATATCATCAGCCAGTTTCATGCTTGTTTCGGTGCTTACAGCAAAGGTAGTGAGATCTCTATTGTTGACTCCAATCAAATCGAGAGATGGCATGATAGATTTTTGCAACTCTTCGGCATTATGTACCTCCAACAAAACTTCGAGCCCTAGATCATGAGCGAGAGTAGAAAGATGATAAATTTCATCTCGATCTAAGCAGGCAGCTATAAGTAAAATCGCATCAGCTCCATGTGCCTTGGCTTCAATCACTTGGTAACCATCTACAATAAACTCTTTGCGCAATAAGGGAAGATTACACGCCTGCCGAGCAAGAAGTAAATCTTCTAGTGACCCTCCAAAATACTGCTGATTTGTCAGTACAGACATTGCCGAAACACCTGCTTTTTCATAGCCCCGTGCAACATTAGTCACGCGCAAGCTAAAATTCAGATTTGTTTTGGACGGCGATCTTCTCTTGTGCTCGGCAATGATGCCGTTTGTAGAGCCTAAAATTCGCTCCCGAAAAGAGTTTGTTTGACGTGTAAACATTGGCATCGCCTCCAATGTCTTGATAGGAGTGATTTGTTTTTTAAAGACAAGATCCTTTTGAACATCAGCTACAATTTTTTGGAGAATATTCATAGGGCACTAATTTTTTGTAAGGTTTGTAGAGATTGCAAGGCTTTACCTGAGGCAATGGACTCTTTAGCAAAAGCAAAACCATCATATAAGCTACAATCTCGTGCAGTTGCAATAGCTATAGCAGCATTGGCACAAACAACATCTCGTTGTGCTTCTGTGCCTTTCCCCTCTAAAACATCTGTAAAAATAGTTGCTGCTGCTTTTACAGAGTCTCCACCGCCAATTTGCGATGCTTCGAGCTTGTCAATGCCAAAACTCGCTGCATTAACCGTAGTAATTCCTTGGTTCGAAACGACTTTGGTATCTCCTGTAAGCGAGACTTCATCGTAACCGTCAAGTGCGTGTAAAATACTGTATTGCTGATTGGTTTCTTCCAATAGATAATTGTAAATGCGCTGGAGTTCTAAGTTGAAAACGCCCACCATTTGTTTGTTTGGTCTTGATGGATTTACGAGTGGACCAAGCATGTTAAAAAAAGTTTTTAACCCAAGATCACGACGAATAGGAGCTACATGTTTCATGGCTGGGTGAAACAGAGGAGCATGTAGTACGCATATACCAGCTTCCTCGATTGACTTTCTCAGAAAATCCTGTTTGTTTGAAAAGCGAATACCTAAGTGTTCCATGACATTACTCGACCCGCAAGAAGAAGATACGCCGTAGTTACCATGCTTTGCAACAGCAACACCCGCACCTGCCGTTACAAAAGAGGCAAGTGTTGAAATGTTAAAGGTGTCTTTTCCATCTCCACCTGTTCCGCAAAGGTCAATAGTATCAAAGTCAGAAAGATCGATAGCAACACACAAGTCGAGCAGTGCTTCACGAAAACCCGAAAGTTCGGCCACCGTCACTGTACGCATCATATAGGTTGTAAGAAATGCGGCAACTTGATGGCTATTGCATTTCCCTTGTCCGATATCGGTCAACGTGGTTTTTGCCTCCTCTTTGCTCAAGACTTGATTTCCAATAAGCTTTTCCAAAATTGCTTTCATGCTACATTTTTAACCAGTTGTTTAACAATTGTTTCCCTTCCGGACTCAGAATGGATTCGGGATGAAACTGAACGCCGTAAATGTCGTACTCACGATGTTTCATGGCCATCACTTGTCCGTTTTCTTCTTCCGCTAAGAGTACCATTTCTTTCGGAATTGGCTTTGAAACTACCCATGAGTGGTAACGTCCAACATCAAAAGATTTGCCAAGACCGTCAAAGAGTGGATCGTCTTGAACAACTTGTACAGGCGTGGCTACACCATGATAGACTTTGTCAAGGTTTGTGATTTTACCACCAAAAACTTCCCCAATTGCTTGATGTCCCAAACAAACGCCGAGAATCGGTTTGGATTTGGCATAGGCAGCAATGATTGGCTTAAGAAGTCCTGCTTCATCTGGAATCCCGGGTCCTGGTGACAAGACAATTTTGTCGTAATTAACAACCTCTTCGATCGTAAGTTGATCGTTGCGCTTAACAGTAACAACGCAGTCTAAGTCTTCGAGGTAATGCACCAAATTGTAGGTGAATGAATCGTAATTATCAATGACGAGTATATGCATAGTTATAGTTTTTCGGCTTCTTCCAGTGCTTTTTGTAAAGCCCCCAATTTGTTATAAACTTCTTGTAATTCGTTTTTCGGTTTTGATTCCGATACTACGCCGGCACCCGCTTGGTAATGCAGTACATTGTTTTTGCTTAAAAATGACCGAATAATAATAGCATGATTATAGTTACCGTCAAAATCCATAAAACCAATGGCACCACCATAAAAGGCACGGCTTCGGTTTTCATAATCTTCAATAAGTTGCATGGCACGGTGCTTGGGTGCGCCGCTTAGCGTTCCTGCAGGAAAAGTATCAGCAACAATTTCCATAGTACTTCGATCACTCTTTTTCACCCCTGTCACTTTAGACACCAAATGGATCACATGTGAATAGAATTGCACCTCACGGTTTTTCTCAACTCGTACTTGATTGCCGTTGCGACTCAAGTCATTTCGGGCCAAGTCAACCAACATCACGTGCTCGCTGTTTTCTTTTTGATCTTTTGCTAATTCACGTGCTCGCTCTGCATCTTGCTCGTCATTTCCTGTTCGTCGAAAAGTACCTGCAATGGGATGAATTTCAGCTTTGCCGTCTTTGACAATCAATTGTGCTTCGGGTGAACTCCCAAAAATCTGATAATTTCCAAAGTCAAAATAGAAGAGATAGGGGGAAGGGTTCACAGACCGAAGAACACGATAGAGTGTGAAGTTGTCTCCTAAAAAGGGTTGTGAAAATCGTCGTGATAAAACAATTTGAAACACATCACCGCGATAACAATGCTGAATCCCTTTTTCGACAAGTGATACAAACTCATCATCAGTTAGGTTTGAAAACGCATCACCATTTCTTCTGAACTTGTGGGAAGGGAGATTGCACGACTGTAGAATGCTAATTACTTCGTCTAAATTATTGGGTGTGTTGTAACAATGCGCGTAGAGGTGCGCTTCATTGTTGAAGACATTAATTGCGATTACATTTTGAAATAGCGCATAATACATGTCAGGAATATCAACATCTTCTTCTTTTTTTGTCAGTGTGATGTCTTCAAAATATTGAACGGCCTCGTAGGAAGTGAAGCCAAACAGACCATTCGAAACAAAACGCCCGCCGCTGAAATCGCCATCAAATTCCTTTGCAAAATCACTGATGTGTTTTGCGACTTTCTCGTTGGCGGCCAAGCTTTTTTCTCGCGAACTGCCGTCTGGGTAACGATAATGCAACGTCTGTTTTTGAAGTTTTATATCTGCAATCGAATGAAAACAGATATACGCAACGCTATTATCATTAACTCCATAATCTGAACTTTCCAACAGTATACTATTGGGGAATTTATCACGTATTTTGAGATACATATTGACAGGTGTCATCGTATCGACCAATAATTTTCGATGATGGGTATTCAGTTTATATTTCATGTGTTTTTCCATAAAAAAAGGCTTGTCGTAAAGACAAGCCTATTTGTATTTAAATACTAGGTGCGTCTCACGACTAAGCGTAATTTGCAGACCACCAAATATTGATTTTTTTCATTTTGTGTGTCAAATATATAAATCAACTGTTATATAGCCAACTCAAATAAAAAATTATTTGTTGTTATGTGACCCATCACAATATCCTTGCGGGTCCTGTGTGTTTCCACATCCACATTTTGGTCGATCGTTTTTCATTACTTAAAAATTTAAAGTTACAGATAAGTCAAACTCATCATAGATGGCTTTGTTACCCAAATTATCAAAAAAGCTATTAGAACCATATCGCACATTGTACTTCGAACGATCGATTTTGACATCTGCTTTTGCACTGTTGTCTTTCACAGTCATTGGAAAAGTGACAGGGTGTGTTTGTCCTTTAATAGTAAAGTCACCAGTAACCGAATAGCCATCGTCAGTTTTTTCAACTGCGGTAATGACCATTGTCGCTTCAGGGAATTGTTCCACATCAAAAAAGTCACCTGACTTAAGGTGTTTTTCGAGATTCTTTTTTGATCCTCCAGTGAGGTCAGTGACCACGATAGATGTCATATCAACTGAGAATGAGCCACCAGTGAGTTGGTCATCTTCAAATGCAAGGTCTCCCCCAAGCAATTTGATTGTCCCGTAGTGATCACTTGTCAATTTATACCCTTTCCATTCAATAGTGGAGTTGGAAACAGATATGGGATCAGATTGAGCAAATGCAATGTTAGCTGCAAATAGCCATACGAGGACATTGAATTGTAATGATTTCATATTATTGAATTTAGATTAAAGTGTTATGATTAATTTTTGATAGATTGTAAGTAAATTCTGAAGGTCGCTTTCAGAAAGTCTATTTGCGATTTCTACTTCTTTATTAATGATATTCGGATCAATTTTTAGCAGAAGAGCAAGTCCTTGCTTGGTGATTGAGATGTCAACCTTTCGTCTATTTTCATGGCATTGTTTACGTTCAACAAGTCCTTTTGTAATCAAACGATCCACCAAACGTGTGGTATTACTTGTTTTGTGAATCATCCTTTCGGTGATGTATTGTAGCGTTGCAGGGCTTTTTTTACATCCACGAAGAATACGAAGCACATTAAATTGTTGTAGTGTCAAATCGTAAGGATGTAATGTGCAGCTCAATTCATCGCCAATTAATTGACCCAAACGCATGGTTTCGACGACAAGAGATTTTGCTTGATCCTTCATTATTGTTATAACAACATTTGTCATGACAAATATAATAGAAATTTTGTAACTGCAAATTGTTTTGTAATTTTATAGATTATGTGGAAAAGATATATGCTTGCTGTTTTATTATTTACGAGCTGTATGTATCTTCGTCCAAAACAGAATAGCATGTCAGATCTATCACAAAATGATTGGGCGGAAGGACTCGTAGCAGCGTCCGAAGCAATAGTACTAGACGTACGAACCGAAGAAGAATTCGAAAGTGGGTACATACCCAATGCGATTAATATTGATATTCGGATGGGAGCTGGTTTCATAGATGAGCTGAACAAGCTTGACAAAACAGCGACTTATTATGTGTATTGCCGATCGGGCGCACGAAGTGCTCAGGCCGTTCAGATAATGCAAGATATGGGCTTTGCATTTTCATACAATCTTTTAGGAGGTATCCTAGCATGGGAAGGTGAAGTGATGGAGTAGGCACGCCCCAAGTGCAAGCGTCATGAACGAAAAACTTATGAATTACCTGTGGCAAAATCCATAGTTTATGGTTTATCCTTTACACACGACAGATAACAGATCGTTATCCATAGTTCGTGCTGGTCAACTCAACTCCAATAGCGGCCCCGACTTCTTGTTTTCACAAATACAGCTCAATCAAATCACATGGATTGGACATGTTGAAATGCACGTACAGAGTTCGGACTGGTACGCGCACAATCACCATACAGATGTGGCATACAACAATGTGATCTTGCATGTGGTGTGGGAAGATGATGTGCAGGTTCATTCTTCTGACGATGAGCCCATACCCACTTTGGTTCTTCAGAATTATGTCAATGAGCAGATTTTAGGTCGCATTCAAGCATTGTCGGATTCCGAACAGTGGATTCCGTGTGCCGATCAACTCGCGACCATTACCCACTTTAGACAAATGGCTTTTTTTGATCGTTTATTTGTGGAGCGTTTAGCAAACAAAACAAAAGTATTTCAGCAGTGGCTGAGCCAATCGGCCAATGACTGGGAGGCGGTGTTATTTGTTGCGTTAGCAAAAGGATTTGGTCTTGCGCTCAACGGAATGGCTTTTGCTGCGATTGCCCAATCTATTCCTTTCAATATTATTCGAAAATCAACAGACCCAATCGAAATTGAAGCTATTCTACTGGGACAGGCAGGACTATTAGACAGCGACGTAGAAGATGCATACAAAGACAAATTGAAAAGGATGTATCAATATGCTTGTCAAAAATACAAACTGAAAAAAATTGATGAAAAGGTAAAGTTTTTCAGAACACGACCCTCAGTCTTTCCGTCCATACGCTTATCGCAATTAGCACAGTTGTACACAAAACACACGCACCTGTTCGATAAAATTATCAATGGCGATTGTAAGGACAAGGTGTCTGCTTTTTTTGAGGTTAAAGCTTCTCCTTTTTGGCACACACATTATGTGTTTGGTAAAGAAAATGTCAAGAGAAAGAAAGTGCTCACTGCATCATTTATCGATTTGCTCACGATTAACACTTTAATTCCTTTTTTGTTTTGTTATTACAAAGCCAATGGAGTTGAAAAGATTGAAGACCTCATTCACTGGGCTTCGTCACTAAAGCCAGAGTCAAATGGGATTATTCGCGCATTTTCTTCTTTGGGAATTTCTACTGCATCTGCCCTTGACAGTCAAGCTATACTACAGCTAAAGAACTATTATTGTGAAGAAAAAAAATGTCTTTCTTGTTCATTTGGGCATGAGTTGATACAATCTTAATATATTTGTCAATATGAGGTTAGCACACCGCATTCGTCATCAACTAGAACGTCACGGATTTGAAGTTTGTTCAAGACTTGCAGATCGTTTAGGTATGCGAGCAAGACCAGTTCGCTTATTTTTTATCTATATTAGCTTTTTCTCATTAGGGATTGGTTTTGCCCTATATTTAATTTTAGCGTTTTGGCTTCGCTTGAAAGATTTAGTTTACGCCAAACGTTCTTCAGTTTTTGACCTTTAGCACTATTTATGAAACGTATATTTTTTACACTAACAGCTCTTTTTTTATCCACTTTTTCATACGCGCAAGACAAAGGTCTTGACGACAGAATCAATGAAGCATTTACCCCAGTTGCAGATTGGTGGGGTGCAGTAGTTCTTCATAATCTACCCGGAACAAGTGTACCAACCATTATCTTTTTATTGGTTGGTGGAGCCTTGTTTTTTACGATTTATTTTGGATTTATCAATTTCTACCGTTTTCCTTTGGCAATTAATGTTGTTCGCGGAAAATATGACCATGTTGACAGTCATCAAGCCGAAGAAAAAATTGCTGTTTTTCAAGTCGATGGTGATTTGCCAGATACAATCAAAGACGAAAGTAAAGAAGGTGAAGTGAGTCATTTTCAAGCACTTGCGACTGCTGTCTCCGGAACCGTTGGAAACGGAAACATTGCCGGTGTTGCGCTAGCTATTGCGATTGGCGGTCCTGGCGCAACTTTCTGGATGATCCTTTGTGGTCTGATCGGAATGTCAACCAAGTTTGTGGAATGTACTCTCGGGGTAAAATATCGTGATGTTGGTGAAGATGGGACTGTCTATGGTGGTCCAATGTATTATCTAACAAAAGGATTAAAAGAGCGTGGATTTGCTCGTTTCGGAAAATTTTTAGCAGTCACTTTTGCGCTACTATGCATTGGCGCATCTTTTGGGGGTGGAAACGCTGCCCAATCCAATCAAGCAGCTATGCAGTTGGTGAGCTCTTTTGGCATGGAAGGCGGGAGTGCACGTACGATCATTGGGGTTATCATGATGATTTTTGTTGGGATCATCATTATTGGTGGAATTAAAAGAATCGCTTCAGTCACCGAAAAAGTAGTTCCCTTTATGGCATTACTTTATATTGGAGCCTGTCTTTATATTATTATGACAAACTTTTCATTTGTAGATGATGCCTTTGCAATGATTTTTACGCAGGCTTTTAACCCGCAAGCTGGACTTGGTGGATTGTTGGGTGTCTTAATCACAGGATTCCGTAGGGCAGCATTTTCCAATGAGGCGGGTGCCGGTTCAGCATCAATCGCACACTCTGCTGTAAAAACAAAATACGCTGCATCAGAAGGCTTGGTTGCTTTGCTCGAACCCTTTATTGATACTGTTGTCATTTGCACAATGACAGCACTTGTAATCATTATTTTTAACGGAGATCAAACTATCTTCAATTACGGGGGGGAAAATGGAATTGTGATGATTGACGGCGTTAAGGCGGAAGGTGCAGCAATTACTGCTGCCGCTTTTGCAAACTATATTTCATTTTCAGGACCATTCCTAACAATTGCGGTCGTGTTGTTTGCTATCTCAACCATGATTTCATGGTCGTACTATGGGCTACAATCCTGGATGTTTGTTTTTGGGAAAAGCAAATGGTCAGACTACACCTACAAGGCCTTGTTCCTTATTTTTATTGTGATTGGCGCTGCTGGTGATATGTCTGCGGTTTGGACTTTTTCAGATGCAATGATTTTAGCTCTCGTATTCCCGAACATGATTGGTCTTTTCTTCCTATTTCCGAAGGTTAAAGAAGAATTAAACAGATACTTAAAAGCACTTCGTGTAGCAAAATAACAAACCACATTTCATGCCCCTATCTTCTTCATGGACACGTTCACAAAGACGCGGTTTACTCGTTATCGTAATTTTGTTTGGGCTTGGTCATTCACTGCTTTACTTTGCTTCGTCACCAGAGCAAACAGAAGTGTTGTTTTCAACTTTCCCAGACGATTTAATAGCGCGCCATGATTCTTTGTCTCAACACACCACGTCAAAAGATACCATATACCCTTTTAATCCAAACTTCCTGAATGAGTGGCAGGCATATCGATTGGAGCTCCCTAAGTTCTTGGTGGACTCTATCAAATCACGTGTTGCGCAAAAGAAATATTTTAACTCCGTCAATGTGTTTAAACAGTACATTGATGTTCCAGATTCGGTATGGCAAAAGATAGAGCCTTTAGTAAAGCTGTCGAAGAGAATATATCATCCCAATTTTCAACGAGAAAATCGCCCAAAAAAACAGCTTAACCTTGCTACTGCTGTTGAACCTGAGCAGGTCTATGGAATTGGTCCTTCCTTGTCGTCTCGCATTATTGATTTGCGCACGACCCTCGGCGGATTTTTGGCGAAAGATCAACTCAGTGATGTCTGGGGAATTGACAAAGCCGTCCTGACCAACCTATGGCATTCTTTTACTCTGGATTCAGTTCCGTCAAACCAAAAGCTAGACATCAATTTTGCAACAGTGTCAGAATTGGCATCAAACCATTATATCGGTTACAGTTTGGCAAGTAGAATTGTTGCGCATCGCACCCATACTGGTCACATAGATTATTGGCATTCTATCGCTGATAATTTTGAATTGGATAGTATCCGCATTGCTAGAATTGCCTTATATTTGAACAATAAATAAAAGAAGAATAAATTCCAAAAACTTTCTACTTTACTATGATAGATCCAACTTTAGAAACAAAACAGCTGGTTGCGGACTCAGCGCGTGATTTTGCGCAACAATTCATCTTGCCTTACGTGATGGAATGGGATGAAGCGCAGCACTTTCCTGTGGAGGTTATGAAGAAAGCTGGTTCGTTTGGTTTTTTAGGTATGCTTGTTCCTGAGGCCTATGGTGGATCGGGATTTGGGTACCATGAATATGTTGCTGTGGTTCAAGAGATTTCAAAAGTAGACCCATCCATAGGTTTATCAATCGCTGCGCACAACTCCTTGGCGACCAATCACATTCTTAAATTCGGAACGGAATCTCAAAAACTACAATGGCTTCCTAAGCTTGCTTCTGGCGATTGGATCGGTGCTTGGGGTTTGACGGAGCACAATACAGGGTCAGACGCTGGCGGCATGAACTCAACGGCTGTTAAAGATGGTGATAATTGGATTTTAAATGGCACAAAAAACTTTATTACACATGGGATATCTTCTGATGTAGCAGTTGTTATTTTTAGAACTGGAGAAAAAGGGGACAGTCATGGCATGACGGCTTTTGTTATTGAGCGCGGAACACCAGGGTTCACATCAGGAAAAAAAGAGAACAAACTGGGAATGCGTGCGTCAGAAACCGCAGAACTTATTTTTGATCAGTGCCGAATTCCTGACGAAAATCGACTTGGTGAAGTCGGAGATGGGTTTATTCAATCAATGAAAATTTTAGATGGTGGGAGAATTTCTATTGCAGCTCTCTCGCTGGGGGTTGCTCGCGGCGCGTACGAGGCGGCTGTGAAATATGCCAAAGAACGTGTGCAGTTTGGCAAGCCAATAAGCAGTTTCCAGGGCATATCATTTAAGCTTGCCGATATGGCAACCAATATTGAAGCGGCTGAATTGTTGACCCAACAAGCTAGTCAACTTATCAACGAGGGCAAGAAAATGACTAAGCAAAGCGCCATGTGTAAGCTTTTTGCTTCTGAAGCTTGTGTGCATATCGCAAACGAAGCTGTGCAAGTTTTTGGGGGCTATGGATACTCTAAAGAGTTTCCTGTTGAAAAATTTTATCGCGACTCTAAACTCTGCACCATTGGTGAGGGGACTTCTGAAATTCAAAAAGTGGTCATCGCAAAGCAAATTTTAAAATAAAGAGTTGCCGAAAAGTAAATTAAACTTATATTTGCACCCAATATTAAAGAGAGGAGGTTTAAGACTATGCTAATAATACCAATTAAAGACGGAGAAAATATCGATCGCGCCCTAAAGCGCTTTAAAAGAAAATTTGATAGAACTGGTGGGATGCGTCAACAGCGTGAGCGCAAAACATTTACCAAACCTTCTGTAGCTCGTCGAGCTGAAGTTCAAAAAGCACAGTATATACAAAAACTTCGAGACAAAGAAGATATATAGCACGCTAGATATACGCTTAAAATATTGCATCGAACATGAGTTTTTATTAACTTGTGTTCGATGTTTTAGTTTGTGATATGTCTTTCACCCCATTTATTAATTATATAACTCTTGAGAAAAGATTTTCTCCACACACGCAACACGCTTACCGAGCAGACCTAAAATCTTTTGCTGCTTTTTGCAAGTCCAACTATGACCTCACAGACCTTTCACAAGTTCATTATCCAATGATTCGTGACTGGATTGTGTATTTATCAAAAGAAGGTCGAAAAAATCAAACGATCAATAGGAAGTGTTCGGTGCTGAAGACCTATTTTAGGTTTCTTCAAAAAGTGGGTCAAATCAAGCATTCACCTATGCAGTTCCATCGCCAGCTCAAATCCACTCCAAAATTAGTTGTTCCTTTGACGGAAACAGAATTTCGCGCGGTTTTTGACATGTACGACGACAAAGATTATACTGGTGCACGAGATGCGCTGATGTTGGAGTTGTTGTATACAACAGGAATAAGACGTGCTGAGCTCCTTTCCCTCAATCTTGACGCTTATGACAGTTTCAGTGCGCAATGGCGTGTTGTTGGTAAGCGCAACAAAATGCGTTTGATTCCCTTACTACCAAAAGTTGTGAAACGCATTGATGCTTATTTGACTTTTCGGAATGCTGAGGCGAATGCTTCATCAACAAATTTGTTGTTTTTCAACACAAAGGGTAAGGCACTGAACCCATCATACGTGTACAAGTGTGTGACTAGCTACCTTTCAAAAGTATCGACAAAACAAAAGGTCAGTCCACATGTATTGCGCCACACTTTTGCGACGCACCTGCTCAATCGAGGCGCAGACATCAACAGTATTAAAGAAATTTTAGGACATAAAAGCTTGTCTTCTACTCAGATATATGCTAAGGTGCAACTTCCTAAAATGAAACAAGATTACCTAACCGCCCACCCGCGCGCATAGCCGCTGGGCACAAACCCTTACAATATGAAAATAAATATTCAGACCGTCCATTTTTCAATGAATTCAAATTTGAAAACATATATCGACAAGCGATTGTCAAAGCTCAGCCTGTATCACAACCATATTATAAGCATTGATTTGTACCTCAATCTCGACAATCCGTCGAGTCAGACAAACAAAGCGGTAGAGCTTCGAGTACATATTCCAGGAGATGACGTGGTTGTGGGTAAAAAAAGTGATGCCTTTGAAAAAGCGCTAGATTTAGCTGCTTCGACGGCAGAAAGGTTGTTAAAACGCCGAAAAGAAAAAACGCGTATTTGATATTTTTATTTTTGGTCACAAAATGCTTTGATTAAAAAAAAATAAATAGATACATTTGCAATCCGCTTTTGAGCGGGATTTTTTTGCCGATGTAGCTCAGCTGGCTAGAGCAGCTGATTTGTAATCAGCAGGTCGTGGGTTCGAGTCCCTCCATCGGCTCTAATAAATTTGATCATTGACATAACGGGGAGATACTCAAGCGGCCAACGAGGACAGACTGTAAATCTGTTGGTTTTTACCTTCGCAGGTTCGAATCCTGCTCTCCCCACCAAAGAATTATATAATTGCGGGAGTAGCTCAGTTGGTAGAGCGTCAGCCTTCCAAGCTGAATGTCGCCGGTTCGAACCCGGTCTCCCGCTCAACAAGGTCACACCTAACGACCAGCACTGCCGATGTAGCTCAGGGGTAGAGCGTTTCCTTGGTAAGGAAGAGGTCACGAGTTCAAATCTCGTCATTGGCTCACTAATTTTCAGCTACTTACACAATAATCCATCATTTTTTGATATCATAAAAAAGCTTTAAACCAACTGCTTTTTTGCCTCTTGGGCTATTTTTAATACGAGTATAGAGCCTATATCTTTGAGAGTTTTAGCTGTATGTACCCCTTCATTGTTATTTTACGGAAACATTTTATAAATAAGAAGCCTAAATAAAAAAGCATCTTTCATTATTTATTCCACGAGTCTTTGTTTCATGTTCATTGAGACAACAATATGGCGATTTCATAAAGTCTAAAATTCGATCATGTTAATGATTCTGACAACTTGTAAATCTACCCCATTGGATTTTTCGACTTGTAAGAAGTAAAAAAAATAGAAATTTTATGATTAGCTTAGGTTTTGTTAGGAATAAATAATTATATTTGCGCTCATTTTAAAAGCATAAACTAAAGATATTATGGCAAAGGAAACTTTTGATCGGTCGAAACCCCACTTAAACATTGGTACAATTGGACACGTCGATCACGGAAAAACAACCCTTACGGCTGCAATCACTAAAGTATTAGCTGACGCTGGATTCTCTGAGGCGAGAAGCTTTGATCAGATTGATAATGCACCTGAGGAAAAAGAAAGAGGTATTACAATCAATACTTCTCACGTAGAATATCAAACGGCAAATCGCCACTATGCACACGTTGACTGTCCTGGTCACGCCGACTATGTAAAAAACATGGTCACTGGTGCTGCACAGATGGACGGAGCAATCCTTGTCGTTGCTGCAACTGATGGTCCAATGCCACAAACGCGCGAGCACATCTTACTTGGACGTCAAGTTGGCGTTCCACGTATTGTTGTATTTCTAAACAAAGCTGATATGGTTGATGACGAGGAATTACTTGAACTCGTCGAGATGGAAGTACGTGAGTTGTTAAGTTTTTATGACTATGATGGTGACAATGGTCCTGTTATTCTTGGATCTGCTCTTGGCGCTTTAAACGGTGAGCAAAAGTGGGTTGACTCAGTCATGAAACTCATGGAAGAGGTTGATAGCTGGATCGAATTGCCAAAACGTGATGTTGATAAAGATTTCTTAATGCCAATTGAGGATGTGTTTTCGATCACAGGTCGTGGTACTGTAGCAACTGGTCGTATTGAGACTGGTGTTGCAAACACAGGAGATGGCGTTGATATCATTGGTATGGGAGCTGAAAAATTAGTCTCTACAATTACTGGTGTTGAGATGTTCCGTAAAATATTAGATCGCGGTGAAGCGGGTGATAACGTAGGTATTTTGCTACGTGGTATCGAGAAAACTGATATCAAAAGAGGTATGGTAATTTGTAAGCCTGGCTCTGTTACACCACACGCCAAGTTCAAAGCTGAGGTATATATCCTTAAAAAGGAAGAGGGTGGACGTCATACGCCATTCCACAACAACTACCGTCCTCAGTTTTATGTTCGTACAACAGACGTTACTGGTAACATCAATCTTCCTAGCGGAGTTGAAATGGTAATGCCTGGTGACAACCTTACTATCGAAGTAGATTTGATTTCACCGATCGCATTAAGCGTAGGTTTACGATTTGCTATCCGTGAAGGTGGTCGTACTGTAGGAGCTGGTCAGGTAACAGAAATTCTAGACTAAAAACATTTATACGTTCATTATATAAGGTGTCATGCACATGTGTGACACCTTTTGTAACAGTTTTAATTAAGGTGTATCGGACTTCGTTAAGTTAGGTACAGAAGCGCGAACACCAACAGAGACGGGTTTAGCTCAGTTGGTAGAGCACTGGTCTCCAAAACCAGGTGTCGGGAGTTCGAGCCTCTCAACCCGTGCAATAGTTAGTTTTGCTATGATTCAATATGTGAAAGACTCTTTTGAGGAATTAAGAAAGCATGTGACTTGGACTTCATCGTCTGAATTGCAAAGACTTACGACAGTAGTTATTGTTTTTTCAATTCTATTTTCCCTTGCCATATGGGGTGCTGATACTGTGCTTTCACGTGTTATAAAATTTTATTTTGAACTCATCCAATAAGCAGTACAAATGACAGATACAGATACAAAAAAGTGGTATGTTGTTCGGGCTGTAAGTGGTCAGGAAAATAAGATTAAGAATTATATCGAATCCGAAATTGAAAGACACGGATTGGCTGATTTTGTTGAGGATGTTCTAGTTCCTACTGAAAAGGTCATTCAAATTCGTAAAGGAAAAAAAATTAACAAAGAACGTGTTTTCTTCCCCGGTTACATAATGGTGAAAGCCAACCTCTCTGGAGAAGTACCTCACGTGATTCGATCTATCACAAATGTTATAGGATTTTTGGGTGAAACCAAAGGCGGCGAACCCGTTCCTCTTCGCGCTGCGGAGGTGAATCGTATGTTAGGTAAGGTTGATGAATTAGCTGTTCAAACAGAGAATGTTTCGATTCCATTTACATTGTCTGAGACCATTAAAGTTATAGATGGTCCATTTAATGGTTTCAATGGAACGATAGAAAAGATTAATGAAGAAAAACGCAAGTTGGAAGTGATGGTGAAAATATTTGGTCGCAAGACCCCACTGGAGCTTTCTTACATGCAAGTTGAAAAAATTTAAGTGTTACAATTATCCGATTTCAAAGCAGCTTCCTTGCGGCGAGATCAATTAGTTTAAACAATGGCAAAAGAAGTAAGTAAAGTAGTAAAGCTACAAGTTAGGGGAGGTGCTGCGAATCCATCGCCACCGGTTGGACCCGCTTTAGGTGCCGCGGGAGTGAACATCATGGAGTTCTGTAAGCAGTTCAATGCTAGAACCCAAGATAAAGCTGGTAAGGTTTTACCAGTTGTGATCTCTGTCTATGCAGATAAATCATTTGATTTTGTTGTTAAGACGCCACCTGCAGCCGTTCAACTCATGGAAGCCGCAAAGGTTAAAAAAGGATCAGGGGAACCCAACCGAAGCAAAGTAGCAAGTGTAACTTGGGATCAAGTTCGCAACATCGCTGAAGATAAAATGCAAGATTTAAATGCATTTACGGTTGAGTCAGCCATGAAAATGGTTGCTGGAACCGCAAGATCAATGGGTCTAACAGTAAAAGGTCAGGCTCCTTTTTAACCTTGAATTGAAAAACAATGGCAAAAAATTCCAAAAAAAGAAAAGAAGCACTGTCTAAGATTGACCGTGATTCTTTGTATTCCTTGGCAGATGCTGCATCGTTGGTTAAAGAGATTACGACCACCAAATTTGATGCATCAGTTGATTTGGCTATACGCTTGGGTGTTGATCCTCGCAAGGCCGATCAAATGGTACGTGGTGTTGTAACGCTCCCTCACGGAACAGGTAAAACGGTTAAAGTTTTGGCTTTGGTAACTCCAGATAAGGAAGCCGAAGCGAAAGAAGCTGGCGCCGATTTTGTGGGACTCGATGAATATCTGCAAAAAATCAAAGATGGATGGACAGACGTTGATGTTATCGTTACCATGCCGAGCGTAATGGGTAAGTTGGGACCTTTAGGTCGTGTACTTGGCCCTCGTGGTTTAATGCCAAATCCAAAAACGGGTACCGTTACTATGGATATTGGTAAAGCTGTAAGCGACGTAAAAGGCGGTAAGATCGACTTTAAAGTAGACAAAACAGGCATCGTGCATGCTTCTATAGGAAAAGTATCTTTTGATGCTGACAAAATTTTAGGTAACGCCAATGAGCTTATGCAAACATTGGTCAAGCTTAAGCCGTCGAGCTCAAAAGGGGCTTATATCAAAAGCGTTTCCTTGTCTAGTACAATGAGTCCAGGTATCCCTGTGGAATTTAAAAATGTATAACGGATAGCTAAATTTAAATTATGACTAAAGAAGATAAAGTACAAGCTATCGATGACTTAACAGCAAAGTTGGCTGAAAATCAAAACATCTATTTGACAGATGTTTCGGATTTAGATGCTTCAACGACATCAAATTTACGTCGCGCTTGTTTTAAAGCCGGTGTGAAGCTGACAGTTGTTAAGAACACATTGTTGGCCAAGGCCATGGAAGCTTCTGACAAAGAATTTGGTGACCTCACTGGTGTACTCAAAGGAAACACAGCAATGATGTTTTCTGAAGTCGGTAATACACCAGCTAAAGTGATCAAAGACTTCCGTAAAAAATCGGATCGTCCGATTTTGAAGGGTGCTTATATTGAAGAAGCGGTTTATTTGGGCGACGACCAAATAGAGGCTCTTGTCAACATCAAGTCTAAGGAAGAATTGATTGGGGAGATTATTTCTCTACTTCAATCTCCTGCAAAAAATGTGGTTTCTGCACTTCAGTCAAGTGGTGGAGCCCTCGCTGGAATTATAAAAACGCTTTCTGAAAAGGAAGCATAAAATTGTTAACATAACTTTATTATAAATACGTTCAAAATGGCAGATTTAAAAGATTTTGCAGAACAGTTGGTCAACCTCACAGTAAAAGAAGTGAACGAGTTGGCAGAAATTTTAAAAGAAGAGTATGGCATTGAGCCTGCTGCAGCTGCAGTTGCAGTTGCTGCTGGTCCTGCTGCTGGAGGCGGAGACGCTGGAGGAGAAGAACAGTCAGAATTTGACGTCATTCTCAAAGCAGCTGGTGGTTCTAAGCTTGCTGTCGTTAAATTGGTTAAAGAATTAACTGGCCTTGGCTTAAAAGAAGCTAAAGAGTTGGTTGATAACGCACCAAGTCCTGTTAAGGAAGGTGTAGCCAAAGACGAAGCAGAAGGCCTAAAAACTTCTTTGGAAGAAGCTGGAGCAGAGGTAGAGTTAAAATAAACACTACCCCACGATATATAACTAAGGCCACGGATTTTCCGTTGGCCTTAGCTTCGTTTTTATAAACGATAGCAGCACTGCTGTATTAATTTTTTGTTTTAAACATTTTTTTGTTCATGTCTATTACTGCTGAAAGACTCAATTTTTCCTCGGCTGCTAAAACGCCGGATTACCCTGATTTCCTGGACATACAAATCCAATCTTTTCAAGATTTTTTTCAACTTGAAACGAAATCAAGTGAACGTGATAACGAAGGGCTCTTTAACACTTTTAAAGAGAATTTCCCTATTTCAGACACACGAAATCAATTTGTACTTGAGTTCCTAGATTATTTTGTTGACCCACCTCGATATTCTATTATTGAATGCATCGAACGTGGTCTGACATATAGTGTGCCACTCAAAGCACGCCTAAAACTCTATTGTACGGATCCAGAGCATGAGGATTTTGAAACCATAGTTCAAGATGTTTTCTTAGGGACAATTCCCTATATGACACCTAGTGGTACTTTTGTAATCAACGGCGCTGAAAGGATCGTTGTTTCTCAATTGCACAGATCACCTGGTGTGTTCTTTGGACAGTCTTTCCACGCAAATGGAACTAAACTATATTCTGCACGTGTTATTCCTTTTAAAGGGTCATGGATTGAATTTGCAACGGACATCAATAGTGTAATGTATGCATATATCGATCGTAAAAAGAAGTTACCTGTAACGACTTTATTTCGTGCGATTGGTTTTGAAAGAGATAAGGATATCCTCGAGATTTTTGACTTAGCTGAAGAGGTTAAAGTTTCCAAAACGGGGCTTAAAAAAGTGCTTGGTCGAAAGCTAGCAGCACGTGTATTGAACACATGGTTTGAGGATTTTGTGGATGAAGATACTGGTGAAGTTGTCTCCATCGAAAGAAACGAAATTGTTCTTGATCGTGATACCATTCTTGAGAAAGAACACATTGACGAAATTGTTGAGGCAAACGCCAAAACAATTCTCCTACATAAAGAAGACCTAGAATCGGCAGACTATGCGATTATTCACAACACGCTTCAGAAAGACCCAACAAATTCTGAGAAAGAAGCTGTTGAGCACATCTATCGTCAGTTGCGTAACGCAGAACCGCCAGATGAAGAAACAGCTCGTGGAATCATCGACAAGCTATTTTTCTCTGACCAACGATACAACCTCGGGGAAGTAGGTCGTTATCGTATGAATAAAAAATTGGGTCTTGATATCGAAATGGACAAACAAGTCCTTACCAAAGATGATATCATTACCATTATCAAATATTTGATCGAATTGATCAACTCGAAATCGGAGATTGATGATATTGATCACCTTTCTAATCGTCGTGTTCGTACTGTAGGTGAGCAACTTTCTTCTCAGTTTGGTGTTGGCCTTTCACGTATGGCTCGTACCATTCGTGAGCGTATGAATGTTCGTGATAATGAAGTGTTTACGCCTATTGATTTGATTAATGCAAAGACGTTATCCTCTGTGATTAACTCTTTCTTTGGTACCAATCAGCTTTCTCAGTTTATGGATCAAACGAATCCACTTGCTGAGATTACACACAAACGAAGACTTTCCGCACTCGGTCCTGGTGGACTTTCAAGAGAGCGTGCTGGTTTTGAGGTTCGTGACGTTCACTATACCCACTATGGTCGTATGTGTCCCATCGAAACGCCTGAAGGTCCAAACATTGGTTTGATTTCTTCATTGAGTGTTTTTGCGAAAGTAAATAACCTTGGATTTATTGAAACACCATACCGTAAGGTAACTGAAGGTGTTGTCGATTTCAGCGAAATGCAATATCTCTCAGCTGAAGAGGAGGAAGGGAAACTATTTGCTCAAGCACACGTTTCTAAAGACGATGAAGGTAAAATCAACATTGATAAGGTCATTGCACGTTCAGAAGCAGATTATCCTGTTGTTGAGCCATCGAAAATTGACTACATGGATGTTGCACCAAATCAGATTGCTTCGATTTCAGCTTCTTTGATTCCTTTCCTTGAGCACGATGATGCAAACCGTGCATTGATGGGATCCAACATGATGCGTCAAGCAGTACCATTACTTCGTCCAGAAGTACCCGTTGTTGGTACAGGCCTCGAACGTCAGGTTGCGAAAGATTCACGCGTATTAATCAACGCAGAAGGCGATGGTGTTGTGACTTATGTCGACGCTAACTTGATCAAAATCAAATATAACTCGACGGAAGATGATCGAATCATCAGCTTTGAATCTGATGAAAAAGAGTACCCTTTGGTTAAGTTTAGAAAAACGAACCAAGGTTCAACCATCAACCTAAAACCAATTGTAAAGGTCGGTGACCGTGTGCAAAAAGGTCAGGTATTATGTGAGGGTTATGCAACACAAAATGGCGAGCTCGCATTAGGGCGAAACATGAAGGTTGCCTTTATGCCTTGGAAAGGATACAACTTTGAAGATGCGATTGTTATCTCTGAAAAAGTTGTCCGTAATGACATTTTCACCTCGATTCATATCGACGAATATGCTTTGGAGGTTCGTGACACGAAGCTAGGCAAGGAAGAATTGACCAACGATATTCCAAATGTAAGTGAGGAAGCGACTAAGGACCTCGACGAGAATGGAATGATTCGCGTTGGTGCAGAAGTAAAAGCAGGTGATATTCTTATCGGTAAGATCACTCCAAAAGGAGAATCGGATCCGACCCCAGAGGAGAAGTTACTTCGCGCAATTTTTGGAGATAAAGCAGGTGATGTCAAAGATGCATCATTAAAAGCACCACCATCACTCGAAGGTGTTGTGATCGATAAAAAACTCTTTACTCGTATTGTAAAAGACAAACGTCGCCGTACGCAAGACAAGCAAGAACTTTTAGAACTTGATGAGCAATACGAAGTCAACTTTAAGGATTTGAAGTCTTTACTTGTTGAAAAGTTGTTTTCTATGCTCAATGGAAAAACTTGTCAGGGGGTATTCAATGATTTGGGCGAGGAAGTGCTTCCAAAAGGAAAAAAGTTTACCTTAAAAATGCTCAATTCTGTTGATGATTACGCACACTTGGTGAGCGGAATTTGGACAGTTGACAAGCACATTGACAGTTTGGTCAACAATTTGATGCACAACTACAAAATCAAGGAAAACGATTTACAAGGTGCATTGCGTCGTGATAAATTCACAATTTCTGTTGGAGATGAATTGCCAGCAGGAATATTGAAACTGGCTAAGATCTATATTGCCAAAAAGCGTAAGCTTAAGGTGGGAGACAAGATGGCAGGTCGTCACGGTAACAAAGGTATCGTAGCTCGAATTGTTCGTCAAGAAGATATGCCTTTCTTGGAGGACGGAACGCCAGTTGATATTGTTTTAAATCCATTAGGGGTGCCTTCACGAATGAACATTGGGCAGATCTATGAGACCGTTTTAGGTTGGGCAGGTCAAAAGCTGGGCAAAACATTTGCCACACCAATTTTTGACGGCGCTTCAAGCGATCAGGTTGATGAGATTTCCAAAGAAGCGGGTATTCCACAATTTGGTCATACCTATCTATATGACGGAGGAACAGGTGAACGTTTTGACCAGCCAGCAACAGTAGGTGTTATCTACATGTTGAAGCTCGGTCATATGGTGGATGATAAAATGCACTCACGTTCTATTGGGCCATACTCACTCATTACGCAACAGCCACTTGGTGGGAAAGCGCAGTTTGGTGGACAGCGATTTGGTGAAATGGAAGTCTGGGCACTCGAGGCCTATGGTGCTTCTAGTACACTACAAGAAATACTAACGGTCAAGTCAGATGACGTGGTCGGACGTGCAAAAACATACGAAACGATCGTAAAAGGAGAAGCGATGCCAAAACCTGGACTTCCCGAATCCTTTAACGTGTTAATGCACGAACTCAAGGGTCTTGGACTCGACATACGTTTAGAAGAATAATTAAATCCATTCAGCAAAAAATGGCAAGATTTAACGACAATCCGCAACCCATTAGTTTTAACAAAATTTCCATTGGTCTTTCATCACCAGAAACGATTCTCGCAGAGTCACGTGGTGAAGTTTTAAAGCCTGAAACGATTAACTATCGTACCCACAAGCCTGAAAGAGATGGTCTCTTTTGTGAGCGTATTTTTGGTCCTATTAAGGATTTTGAATGTGCCTGTGGAAAGTACAAACGTATCCGATATAAAGGAATCGTATGTGATCGTTGTGGGGTAGAAGTCACCGAGAAAAAAGTGCGAAGAGATCGAGTAGGGCATATTAGTCTTATCGTACCTGTTGCACACATTTGGTATTTCCGTTCGCTTCCAAACAAGCTTGGCTACCTCTTAGGTCTACCTTCAAAGAAGCTCGATATGATTATCTATTACGAGCGTTATGTGGTAATCCAACCTGGAAATGCAACAAACGAAGAGGGAGAGCCTCTGCAGAAAATGGATTTCCTTACGGAAGAAGAGTATTTAAACACACTTGAAAAACTACCGACTGAAAACCAATACCTAGAAGACTCAGACCCTGAGAAGTTTATTGCTAAGATGGGTGCAGAGTGTCTGATTGAGTTGTTGAGCCGTATAGACTTGGATGCGCTTTCGTACCAGTTGCGTGACAAAGCCAACAATGAAACATCTAAGCAGCGAAAGACAGAGGCTTTAAAGCGCCTTCAGGTTGTTGAGGCACTACGCGATGCCAATAAAAACCGTGAAAATCGACCAGAATGGATGATTATGAAAGCCATTCCTGTCATTCCACCAGAGCTACGTCCTTTAGTGCCGCTAGATGGGGGTCGTTTTGCGACATCGGATTTAAATGACTTATACCGAAGAGTTATCATTCGTAACAACCGACTCAAGCGCTTGATCGAAATCAAAGCACCTGAGGTTATTTTACGTAACGAAAAACGCATGTTGCAGGAGTCTGTTGACTCGTTGTTTGACAACACACGTAAGTCTTCTGCAGTAAAATCTGACGCTAACCGTCCATTAAAATCCCTTTCTGATTCATTGAAAGGAAAACAAGGTCGTTTCCGTCAAAACTTATTAGGAAAACGAGTTGATTATTCTGCACGTTCTGTAATCGTTGTTGGTCCAGAATTAAAACTTTTTGAGTGCGGATTGCCTAAGAATATGGCGGCTGAGCTTTACAAGCCATTCATCATCCGTAAACTCATCGAAAGAGGGATTGTCAAAACGGTTAAATCCGCAAAGAAAATTATTGACAAGCGCGAGCCAGTGGTTTGGGATATTTTGGAAAATGTATTGAAAGGACATCCTGTTCTCTTGAATCGTGCACCCACATTACACCGTTTGGGTATCCAAGCCTTCCAACCAAAGCTTATTGAAGGAAAAGCAATTCAGCTTCACCCACTCGCATGTACCGCATTCAACGCCGACTTTGATGGTGACCAGATGGCAGTACACCTTCCTTTGGGGCCTGAAGCCATACTTGAGTCTCAATTACTGATGCTGGCATCCCATAATATTCTTAACCCTGCGAATGGATCGCCGATTACGGTTCCTTCACAGGATATGGTGTTAGGGTTATACTACATGACAAAAGCGCGTAAGTCAACCAAAGACCATCCAGTCAGAGGAGAAGGGCTTACTTTCTATAGCGCTGAAGAGGTGAACATAGCTTTTAACGAAAAGATTGTTGATCTAAATGCGATCATTAAAGTCCGTACAAAAGACTTTAACGATACAGGGGAACTCACAAACCAGTTGATCGAAACAACTGTTGGGCGTGTGTTGTTTAACCAAGTTGTTCCCGAAAAAGCAGGTTATATTAATGAGGTATTGACCAAGAAATCATTACGTGATATTATTGGAGACATCTTAAAAGTGACTTCTGTTCCAGAAACAGCAGCTTTCTTGGACGAGATCAAAGAAATGGGATATTCATTTGCCTTTAAAGGCGGACTGTCCTTTAGCTTAGGAGATATTATTATCCCTGCAGATAAGCAAAAACTGATCGATGAAGCCAATGGACAAGTAGATGGTATTATTGCCAACTACAACATGGGTCTTATCACAAACAACGAACGTTACAATCAGGTGATTGACGTCTGGACATCTGCCAATGCAACATTGACCGAACTTGCGATGAAACGTATTCGTGAGGATCAACAAGGATTCAACTCGGTATATATGATGCTTGACTCTGGTGCTCGTGGATCAAAAGAGCAAATCCGTCAGTTGACGGGTATGCGTGGTTTGATGGCTAAGCCGAAGAAGTCAACTGCTGGTGGGGGTGAAATTATCGAAAACCCGATTCTTTCAAACTTTAAAGAAGGACTTTCGATTTTAGAATACTTTATTTCTACTCACGGTGCTCGTAAGGGTCTAGCGGATACGGCGTTAAAAACGGCAGATGCCGGCTATTTGACTCGTCGTTTACATGATGTGGCTCAGGATGTGATTGTCAACTCCGAAGACTGTGGAACCCTACGTGGTATTACTGTTGAGGCGTTAAAGAAAAACGAAGAAATTGTCGAAAAACTGGGCGACCGTATAGCTGGTCGTGTAGCATTGTTTGACGTCATCAACCCGAAAGACGGTGAGGTGCTCGTAGAAGCAGGCACTGAGATTATGGATGAGCATACTAAACTCATCGAAAACTCTCCAATCGACAAAGTAGATGTACGCTCACCTTTGACTTGTGAGGCCAAAAAAGGAATCTGTGCAAAGTGTTATGGACGTAACTTGGCTAACGGAAAGATGGTTCAAATTGGAGAATCTGTTGGTGTTATTGCAGCACAATCCATTGGAGAGCCAGGTACACAGCTTACACTCCGTACGTTCCACGTTGGAGGTATTGCTGGAAACATTTCGGAAGAGAACAAGCTCATTGCAAAGTTTGATGGGAAAGTTGAACTCGAAGACCTTAAGACGGTAGCAAGTAAAGACGCTGACGGAAACGATGCTGATGTTGTGATTTCACGTACAACGGAATACAAACTTGTTGATAGTAAAACTGGTATTTCTTTGAGTAATAAAATCATTCCTTATGGATCATTTATTTCTGTGAAAAACGGTCAGAAAATCAAAAAAGGTGCTGAAATATGTCGATGGGATCCATACAACGGAGTTATTGTTTCTGAATTCGGTGGTAAAATTGGATATGAAAACATCCAACAGGGTGTTACATTCCAAGTTGAGATTGATGAGCAAACAGGCTTCCAAGAGAAGGTAATCACTGAATCTAGAGACAAAAAGCTTATCCCAACATTACTAATTCAAGACAAAAAAGGAAATACGCTTCAGTCGTATAACCTTCCTGTTGGGTCTCACATTATTGTTGATGATGGTGAGTCTATCGAATCAGGAAAAATCTTGGTGAAAATTCCACGTAAGTCTGCCAAATCAGGTGATATTACGGGAGGTCTTCCACGAGTAACGGAGCTCTTTGAAGCACGTAACCCATCAAATCCTGCAGTTGTTTCTGAGATTGATGGTGTGGTGTCCTTCGGGAAAATTAAGCGTGGTAATCGCGAAATTATTGTAGAGTCGAAGACTGGTGAAATCAAGAAATACTTGGTAAAACTATCCAACCAGATCTTGGTGCAAGAAAATGACTTTGTCAAGGCAGGAATGCCAATTTCAGATGGTGCCATTACTCCAAATGACATTCTTAACATCAAAGGTCCTTCGGCTGTCCAACAATACTTGGTCAATGAGGTTCAAGAGGTATATCGTTTACAAGGTGTAAAAATCAATGATAAGCACTTCGAGGTTGTTGTCCGCCAGATGATGCGTAAAGTACGAATTGAAGATTCTGGAGATACGATTTTCCTTGAAAATCAATTGGTGCACAAGTATGATTTCATCATCGAAAACGACCAGCTCTTTGGTTGTAAGGTAGTTACTGAGGTTGGAGATTCTGAAAACCTCAAAGCAGGACAGATTGTAAGTGCACGTCAATTGCGTGACGAAAACTCTTTGTTGCGTCGTGATGACAAGGCCTTGGTTGAAGCTCGTGATGCAGTCAATGCTACAGCAACACCAATTCTACAAGGAATTACGCGTGCTTCCCTTCAAACAAAATCGTTTATTTCGGCGGCATCCTTCCAAGAGACAACCAAAGTACTCAACGAAGCTGCGGTTAGTGGTAAAGTTGATACGCTAGAGGGATTAAAAGAGAATGTAATTGTTGGACATAAGATTCCTGCAGGAACAGGAAATCGAGCATTCAACGACATTATTGTCGGCTTTACGGATGAGTATGAAGAGCTATTAGCCAAAAAGGAGTTTAATCTGAATGCTGAATGAGCGACAATAAGAAAAAGGAAATCAACATTGAGTTAGATCAGGAAACCGCACAGGGAACCTACTCAAATCTAGCAATTATCAACCACTCTGTTTCTGAGTTTGTTGTCGATTTTATCAATCTAATGCCCGGCTCTCCTAAAGCAAAGGTGCGCTCACGCATTATCCTTACTCCTCAGCACGCCAAACGCTTTTTAAAAGCACTCGGTGAAAACGTGCAGCGCTTCGAAAGCTCACACGGAGAAATCAAGGATTATGAGCAACCGCCCATTCCACTCAATTTTGGCCCTCCTGGCGAGGCTTAAACAAAATTAAACCCTCCATCAGGAGGGTTTTTTTGTTTTCAAGTATTTTCTTTTTTTACAAGAATAATATAAAACCTAAATCTATCCACCAATTAGTATTGCTTGGCTTTTGCAAAAAGTACAGTCAAATTTTAATAAAAAAAAGCCTCACAGTTATGCAAGGCTTTTATAAAGATATCGTTTAGGTTATTACCTATTGAAATTATATAGAACTGTCATACCATCTTCTTCTGCAGAAAACACCACATCACTTTCGTTTATTGATTCAATAGTTATTATAAAATTTTCGTCTAGGTTGCCCACATAAAAGGAAGTTTGACTGTCGTCATACCAACTCCAAGTATCTGTTTCAATAAACATACCTTCTGAGCTTCCTGTTTCCATAAATGTGTAAGTACCGTAGGAAGAAAAAGTAAGCGATATATTTGTCGCTGGTGTACATCCTTCCACAAACTCTTCATCATCTGTTTCGGGATTATAATCATAACATACATCTGCGTAAAAGTCTGAAGTGATGTCCTTACCGTCCTCAATTACGCTCGTTAACGTCCATGTGTGGACTAAGAGATAATGGTTTGAATTTATGTCTGAAGTATTGCTTTCGTCCATAGCCTCTTCTTTCTCTCCGGAATATGTCCCTTCAAGTTCGTTGCAAATTTCAAATTCATCAGGCACTTGTAATTCGATGGTAAAAGTGGCAAAAATCTCATTGTTTTCTTCAATGACGACAACATTCGTTAAGCTGGCAATGATTATGGTAAAACCTTCTATTTCAAAATAGAGATCAACACTCGTTACGAACCCATTCGAATCTTCATTGAGCTTATAGTCCCCAAATGCCACAAAAGGTTCCCCATCAACAACAAATCCTAAAATATAATTTTCATCTGTAAACTCAATGTATTCAAATCCACATGAAGTAGGACTGACAATATTATTTTTTGCAATTGACATGTTTGAACTACCTGTTTCACTGCCATTGGAAAGATTCCATCTACCGTAAATAATTTCTTTAGCTTTCTCAATTGTTTCATTTGCCAACGTTCCTGTAGCTTCTAGATCCATAACTTGACTGGTGGGCTGTTCGTCGGTCGGAGTATCTTCTAAATTGTTACTGTCACATGAAATGACAAGTGATAAAATGAAAATGTAAAGTATTTTATTCATGACTAAATATTTTTTCTAAAATACAAATTACTAATGATTTTTGGTTTATAGTAAATATATAACTCTCATTTCCTGATAATTACGAATGGAAAGTGCTGCTGCGAAATGGTTTCTGATGATTATTAGTCCATATCCTTATCCATTTAAGTAGAAACAGTTCATAAGGCACGAACCAAAAATTAGAGAATAAAACGAAACGTCTAAAACTACCGAATTGTGATTAAAAACTTAATGACATACGATAAATGGCTACTTACCTGTAAAACTTCGTTGAATAAGAAGTTAAAGATAGGATATTAAAGTCGCACTATTTTTGAGAGAATTTGACTAGAGTTTAAATCCCTGACAATAAATTTCCAAGGCCGTCTTTAAATTGAAAGCCTTCCATGGTTCTGTATTTATTTAGCTTTTTGTTAGCCTCCAGTCCCCACAATAAAAATTCCATCATAAAGAATATGTTCTCAGCTGGACAATCAGCTTGATGAGTTGCTATTAGTTTTTTCAAGTTAGGAACATCCCTTAGGGTATCGTGATATACATTATCAGGGAGGTTGTCTTCCAAAAACAATTCATTATCGCCATAAAACCATCCCAATAACTGGTCATAAGGACCTTTTTCATCTTGCTTTTCAAGCTTTTTTATATCTGGAAAATATAATGGGAATAAGGTTTTTACAGCTTGATTGATTAAGTGAAAAGAAATCTGTTCGGCTCCTTCTTGTTCGCCTTCGTAGACCAATTCAACTTTTCCATTTATGGCTGGGATAATCCCCAGAAAGTCAGACATCCTAATACACGTATTTTTATCGCCTGACATCAGCATTCGGCGTTCAGCAGCACTCATAAGATTTTCAAATGCCGTGATACTCATACGCGCACTCACGCCACTTTTGGAATCTACGTATTCACTTTTTCTTGCTTCAAATCCTATTTGCTCCAAAATATCACGAGCCAATTCAGGAACATGAATGGCCTGTTGAACCTCCTTGTTTGCATGGGTCTCTTGTCGTGTTATTGCCTTAGCCGTTTCTAGGTTGTGCGGATAGTGCGTCAAAATTTGAGAACCAATACGGTCTTTAAGTGGGGTCACGATACTTCCGCGATTTGTGTAATCCTCAGGATTGGCGGTAAAGACAAACTGAGTTTCTATAGGAAATCGGAGTTTAAACCCACGTATTTGAATTTCCTTCTCTTGTAATATGGAGAAAAGCGCTACCTGTATTCGTGCTTGTAAGTCAGGCAATTCGTTTAAGACAAAGATGCATCTATGTGCTCTAGGAATCATACCAAAATGAATCACGCGCTCATTGGCATAGGACAGTTTAAGGTTAGCTGCTTTGATTGGATCAACATCGCCAATTAAATCGGCTACACTTACGTCTGGTGTGGCTAGTTTTTCAAAGAAGCGATCGTCACGATGTAGCCAAGAGATTGGGGTATTATCTCCTTTTTCTGCAATAAGTGCCTTTGCAAAATTGCTGATTGGTGCTACGGGATCATCGTTTATTTCAGACCCCTCGACTACAGGTATCCATTCGTCTAATAATTGCGTGAGCTGTCGAGCCAGTCTTGTTTTGGCCTGTCCTCTCAAGCCAAGTAAGTTGATACTATGTCCCGAAAGTAACGCTCGTTCTACGTCAGGAATAACCGTATTTTCATAGCCCAAAAGACCTTCAAATGTTGGTTGGCCACTTTGCATGCGAGCCCTAAGGTTTTGTGCCAGTTCTTGTTGAATAGAAAGAGGTTTGTATTCCGATTTTTTTAGTTCACCTAGTGTAGTAATCTTTTTCATTTATTTCAATCGTTTTTTTCTGTTCTGTTCATAGTCTTCAAAAATCATTTCGCCTAACCCCTTTAATCCGGTAAAGAATGCCTTTCCTTTATTAGCTTCTGTAAAATTTTGGATAAACTCCTTTAGATAAGGATCTTGTGCTATCATAAATGTGGTGATGGGGATGTGAAGTTTTCGTGCCTGCCGTGCCATATTGTAACACTTATCCACAATATGATCGTCTAGTCCCATGCTATTTTTATAATAGGTGCCATCGGAGTTTTTCAAACAACTTGGCTTTCCGTCTGTAATCATAAAAATTTGTTTGTTGCCGTTTTTTCTTCGCCGTAACAAATCCATAGCCAAGGCAAGTCCCGCCACGGTATTGGTGTGATAAGGGCCTACTTGCAAGTACGGGATGTCTTTAAGAGCAATTGGCCAGGCATCGTTTCCAAACACCAATATGTCGAGCGTGTCTTTTGGGTATCGTGTGGTGATAAACTCAGCCAGTGCCATGGCTACTTTTTTGGCTGGCGTAATGCGATCTTCACCATACAAAATCATGCTATGGCTGATGTCAATCATCAAAACAGTGCTCATTTGCGTATTATAATAACTGTTCTCCACTATGAGGTCATCGTGATGCAATGTGAAGTCATCTCCTGCAGAGCGTATTTGTGCATTGCGCAGGCTTTCGGTCATGGATATTTTTTCAAGTGGATCGCCAAATTGATAGGCCTTAAATTCGCCGGTATCGTCTGCGCCTTGCCCGGTGCTTTTGGTTTTGTAGTTACCGTTGCCTGATTTTTTGAGTTTGCCGAAAATTTGCTTCAATGCGTGTTCGCGTAAGAGCTTTTCTGTTTTTGAGGTTATTGACATGCCTGTGCCTTCACCTGTGCCGTCCCCTTTTGGTTGTATATAAGCACGTTGTAAGAGATCTTCGACAAAATCATCTATGGTGTACGCTGCGTTGGTTAACCCATATTCCTTGTCCAATTCGCGTAGCCAATCAATGGCTTCATCAAAGTCACCTGAAGTATGTGTAATCAACTCTTTGAAAACTTCAAAGAGACGCTCAAACGGTGTTTGCTGCTTGGAAACATGTTGTGTAAATGAAATCCCAGCAGTGGGCAAGTTTAATTTCATAGCATTGTAAATGTACTAAAATCATACTATAAGTCTCTCACAATAATGCTTGAAAAGATATTTCCAAAAACAAAAAATTATTCTTGTGAACAATGCCGTTGAGGATAGGGGATTAAAGCAAACGATTTCGTTCGGGATTTACTAAAAATAATTCAATAATAAACTTTCATAAAATTAGAGGCTAGTTTTCAAAACCCATGTTCTGTAGATGAAAAACCAAGCTCTATTAACCCTTGTTTAATTTCAGTTGCATTCATGAATAAGTTCCAAAATAGCTGTGTATTGTAATTTTCGATCATTGGGCCAATAGTACCTTGATCAATAGCCAGATATTGTGGTGTTTTCCATTGGTAATGCACAGAGAAGGCATCGTAAGGCCCGGCTATTCCAATATACTTATTTTCAGTTTCTTCGTATAAGAACCTTAAGAATTTGAGGGATTCTTGAGGAGTGTAGGGGATTGATGATAAAGCGGCAGTTGGAGAAATAACTCCTTTGTCATTTTTTGGCTTGTTCGCGGCATAACCTGTGCTGCCATCAGAATTAAGTGAATAGCTAGCTGTTAAACCCCAGCATTTTTCACTATATCCATCGTAATTTTTAGGGTTTTGAATTTATATTTATTGCGTGAAAAAAATATTTAATTTGTTTTTATTAACTTTGATTTTATTACTTGTTCACCTACATTTTTAATCTCACATGAAAAAACTACTTCTTTCCACACTGGGAATATTTCTTTCTCCTTTTTTATTTAGTCAAATATTAACTGTTAATTCTGGTTCGTCTGTGTCCATTGCTTCGGGCAGCTCTGTATCCCTTGGCGGTTTGGAGATTGCCCCTGCTGACACTTATGTCATCAGTGGTGCCAATGATGTTTCTCGTTCCGCTACTGCTGCTACTGCAGACTCCAACAGCTCGGTGTCTCGTGTATATAGCTCTTCTGCTTTACTATCTGATTTTACAGGAACACTTACCTTTTCCTACCTTGAGGGAGAGCTGAATGATATTGCAGAAGGTAGCCTTGTTTTGGAGATTCAAGCTGATGATGACTCTTGGACTACGTATGATGGAACTGTGGATGAGGTAAACAATACGGTGAGCTACACTTTTAATGATCCTGTTTCATTTAAAGCCGTTACTGCTAGTAGTGCAAATGCCACACTTACTGTTGAAGACATCTATCCCTTAGACGCTAGAATCTCTGTATATCCAAACCCAACAGCAAACCGAGTCTACATACAAGGCGAAAACATTTTGCAAGCTGAACTCTTTGATCTAAGAGGAAGAAAAGTAAAAGCAACAAATCAAGAACAAATCGATCTAAGTGACATGGGGAGGGGAACATTTATCCTTAAAGTCACAACAGACAATAACAACACAAAATCATTTAAAATTATTAAACAATGAAATATTATATAATCACACTATTTTTATTTGGAACCACATTTTTGTTTGCACAAACAAATACAGCTTTACTTTATTTAAATGATAATAGTGTTAATGGAATTCAAGCCACTGGAAACTTGGCTTCTGGTCAATATTCAATTGCAATTGGCCATGAGAACCAAGCTACTGGCTTTGGCTCCATATCACTAGCATCTTCATCTGTATCTTCAGGAATTGTATCTGTAGCAATCGGTGATCGAGTAACCGCAAGCGGTGATTACGGATCTACTGCTTTTGGGCTTCAAACTACTGCAAGTGGAAATTCATCATTTGCAGGTGGAGAGAACACTACTTCTTCTGGAGCTTACTCATTTGCTTTTGGATTGAATTCAACTGCAAGTGGCGATGTTTCTATAGCTCTTGGTAATGGAGTGGTTTCTTCTGGTAACAACTCTTTCGCATCAGGAATCGGAACTAATGCAATTGGAAGCTTCTCGACAGCAATGGGTATTAACAGTTCTGCAAATGGTCAGGGATCTACTGCAATGGGCTCATCAACTGTTGCTTCAGGGTTAGATTCAACAGCTATGGGTTTTGACTCAGAAGCGACTGGAGATGGTTCAACAGCTATGGGTTTTGACTCAGAAGCGACTGGAGATCGTTCAACAGCTATGGGTGAAAACACAATTGCAAGCGGAGTAACTTCTTTATCCACAGGCTTCCAAACAGAATCCACAGGGCCTTATTCTGCAACATTTGGTGTAAATTCTGTAGCTCAAGGGAATACATCTGCTGCTATGGGCTATGGAACAATTGCTAGTGACTACGGTTCTTTAGTGATTGGTGTAAATAACTTGATGGGTTCTACACTGACTTCTAATGCTAATAATATTAATCTAGACAATACTGCCTTTGTCATTGGAAATGGAGCAGATGCAAATAGCAGAAATGATGCTCTTGTTGTCAAATTTGATGGTACAACAACAATATCTGGTGACTTAAATGTGAATTCAGACGCTAGGCTTAAAGCTAATATTATTTCTTTAGGAGCTACACTTTCTAAGGTTTTACAAATTGATGGTAAAAGTTATACAATGAAAAAGGATAAGAATGATAAACAAAAGATAGGTCTTCTTGCCCAGGACATCGAGAAAGTATTCCCAGAATTGGTTTCAGAAAGCAATGGGATAAAATCTGTAAATTATCAAGGTATAGTTCCCATTCTTATTAATGCATTAAAAGAGCAAGATGAAAAGATGAAAGTTCAGCAAACACAAATTGATAAGTTAGAAAACCTAGTTCAGGAGCTCATTAAATAGTGTAGAACAAACCAAATAATAAATTTTTTCCTAGAGAATAAATTGTGGTGAATTAGGGAGGGTGAAATCGAACTATTTAGTTTTGGATTTAACTATTTTACCAAAAAGTTGTTCCCGAAATAAATTATTATATCTGAAAATAATTTGTGGTTACGATTTTATTCCCAAGAATAATTTTTTATTCTTGGGAATATTTTTTTGTTTATATTTTATGTATAAATCCCATAAGTATTAATCTTTTTTTAACTATTATGATAAAAAACTCAAACTTTCTACTGTTTATATTGATATATCTGTTTATGGATGTTTCTGCTCAAACTTTGCCTTCAGATTTAATTTCGAACGATAACGAAACAGGATATTATGAAATAGAAGCAAATAATATTGATTTAACCCATTTTGAAACAGTTGATCAGAAACTTATCATATCCTCTGGAGAAATTGAAAATATAATTGAAAAGCTTTCGATTGACGAAAAAATAGCAATGTGTCATGCACAATCAAAATTTAGTTCGGCAGGCGTTCCTAGTTTAGGAATTCCTGAACTTTGGATGTCGGATGGGCCTCATGGAATTCGAGCAGAGATGAATTGGGACGACTGGGATTATGCAAATTGGACAAATGATTATGTAACAGCGTTCCCTGCGTTGACATGCTTAGCAGCCACATTTAATCCAGATTTGTCTCTAGATTATGGCATTAGCTTAGGAGAAGAAGCGAGGTACCGAAAAAAAGATGTCTTACTCGGTCCAGGCATTAATATATATCGAACCCCTTTAAATGGAAGGAATTTTGAATACATGGGCGAAGACCCCTATTTAGCTTCCAAAATGGTTGTTCCCTATATAAAAGGAGTTCAGCAAAATGGAGTTGCTGCATGTGTAAAACATTTTGCACTAAATAATCAGGAGCAATGGCGTGGACATATAAATGTTGAAGTAAGCGATAGAGCTCTCCATGAAATATACCTACCTGCTTTTAAGGCAGCAATTATAGAAGGAAAATCATGGGCTATAATGGGTGCTTATAACAAGTATAGAGGCCAACACTGTTGTCATAATAAAATTTTACTCAAAAATATACTCAAAAATTCATGGGGTTTTGATGGGGTTGTAATCTCTGATTGGGGAGGAACACATAGTACAAATGAATCCATTTTTAATGGTTTAGACATTGAAATGGGTACACCATCAGATAAAAATAAATCTGAACGGTACCCCTATCAAAATAATTTTCTGGGGAAATCTTTTTTTGAAAAAATAATTAGTGGCGAGGTCGATGAGCGTCTTTTAAATGATAAAGTTAGGAGGATATTAAAGCTAATGTTTAGAACATCGCTTAATAAAAATAGACCCTTTGGAAGCATCAATGATTCAGAGCATTATAAAACAGCTTATAATGTAGCAACTGAGGGAATTGTTTTGTTAAAAAACTCAGAATCTTTATTGCCATTAGATAAAAAAAAGAAAATTAAAATTGCTGTCATTGGGGAAAACGCAAAAAAATCGATGAGTATTGGAGGGGGTTCATCTGAGCTGAAAACTGATAAAGAAATTTCACCGCTTTCTGGTATTAAAAATGAATTTGATTATGCCATTATAAATTATGCAAAGGGGTATAGCTCAAATGACAGCGAGAACACTATTGAATTGAGGAATGAAGCAATATCTACAGTAAAAGATGCAGATGTAGTATTATTTATTGGAGGCTTAAATAAAAATAAATTTCAAGATTCTGAATCTGAAGATAGAAAACAATATGAGCTTCCGTATGGACAACCAAAATTGCTCAGAGAAATCTCAAAATATAATAAAAACATAGTTGTTATTTTAATTAGTGGTAATGCTGTAAAAACTGATTGGGAATCTGATGTAAAATCAATATTGCAAACATGGTATTTAGGAAGTGAAGCAGGTAATGCAATTGCATCAGTTTTAAGTGGTAAAATTAACCCATCAGGGAAATTACCTTTTTCATTTCCTAAACGTTTAAAAGATAATGGAGCACACCACTATGGTGAAGAATCATATCCCGGGGTTAAAGGATCTCAGTTTTACAAGGAAGATATATTAGTTGGCTATAGGTGGCATGATACAAAAAACATCACACCAAGTTTTGGATTTGGTCATGGTCTGTCATACACAACTTTTTTGTTGAGAGACATTAATAGTGACAAAAAAAAATATTCCGTAAATGACACAATAAAAGTAACATGTAAACTTACAAATACTGGTGATATTGATGGAAAAGAAGTAGTTCAAGTCTATATTGGAAAAAAGATTTCAAAAATAAAAAGAGCAAAAAAAGAATTAAAAGGGTTTAAAAAAGTTGCTGTTTCGAGTAATGAATTAATTGAACTGAATATTAACATTGACATTAAAGAACTTGCTTATTATGATCAGAAAAGTGCTTCGTGGAAAATTGAAAAAGGTAATTATATAATTTATGTAGGCAATGGATCAAGAAATATTAGTAAAGAAATTGAAATTACAATAATTTAAACTCAAATTATCCAATTTAAAATAAACCGTATTAAAAGATTCATTCCCATTTAAATTATTATTAATATTTTCTAGCTTAAATATAATATAAAATTTATACGAATTAAATCAATTTAGTGTTTCAACAGGGTTGAATTACAATTTTAGATTTAATGGAACAAGATAAGCAAGTGAAAAAGTACATTTCTAGTTTACACAAGTTTTAAATATAGAATTGTCAATCTCATTTAATGCAGGGGTTTTCTATTTTTTGAAATTAAAACCTAACTCAATTTCAGTTTTCGTAAAATTAGTTATTTAATTAAACTATTCAAGAACATGATAATGTGTTTCGAAAATAACGTAATTGGGTGTGCGTTTTTATTCCCATGAATAAAATATTATTTGTGAAAATAATCTATAAAGTCAAGGAGAGTGAAATTGAACTATATTGTCAGAGATTTACTTAAAATCATTTAAAATGAAAATAAATATTTTTAATTCCCCGCTTAAAAAAATCAGTAAATTTTTGATTTAGGTCTGTGTGTTTTCATTTTTCCAAAATTATAATTTGGATTTGGACCCATCACAAATTTAAGTTTACCACCAGATATTATTTGTTTATGAGTTATAAATGAATTTTCATGTTTTTTTCCATTCAAATAAACTTCGTTAATGAACTTATTCTTTTCCGAATTATTTTCAGCTATAATTTCTAAAGACTTACCATTGTCCAGTTCAATTATTGCTTCATCAATAATTGGACTTCCGAAAACATATGCTCCATTTTGTGGATTTACTGGGTAAAATCCTAGAGAAGAAAAGATATACCAAGCTGACATTTGACCACAATCCTCGTTTCCAATTAATCCATCTGGTTGAGCTGTGTAAAATTCTGTTAATATGTGCCTTACATTTTTTGCAATCTTATACTGTTCTCCAGCATATGCATACATATATGTAGTATGATGACTCGGTTCATTACCATGGGCATATTGACCAATCATTCCAGTAATATCCATTGATGACCCTTTCTCTAAATCGGATGACATGCTAAACAATTTGTCAAGTTTTGTTGTAAACTTTTTATCACCTCCAAGTAAATCAATCAGTCCTTCTGGGTCTTGAGGAGTAAGCCATAAGTATTGCCAGGCATTACCCTCACAATAATCATTAATTCTATGTTGAGCAGATACAGGATCAAAAGGAGTTCTCCAGCTTCCATCAAGGAATTTACCACGCATAAATCCCGTTTGCTCATCAAAATATGATCTGTAAGCTTGTGAACGGTCCAGAAAGTATTTGAAATCATCTGTTTTCCCAAGTTTTTTTGCAAGCATAGCAATTCCCCAATCACTAATTGCATACTCCATTGAACTTGCAATAGATTCAACCATCATATCTGAGGGGATATATCCATATTTCATAAGTTCTTTTACGCCTGGTTCATGATGCCCAATAGCACTTTCTTTCACGGCATCATAAACCTTATTTTGATCAATATTTTCAATTCCCTTAAAAACTGCATCGATAACAACAGGAATTGCACTGTACCCAGGCATAGTATTGGTCTCATTACCCCTTAAATGCCAAACAGGTAGTTTTCCCTGATGATCAAATATCTTAAGCATTGAATTAACAAAATCTGAGACTTTTTTAGGCTGTAGTATTGTATAAAGCGGGTGTGCGGCTCTATAGGTGTCCCAAAGTGAAAATAATGTATAATTGGTAAAAGATTTGTCTAAGTACACCTCTTTATTAGTACCTCTATACTCTCCATTGACATCATGGTATAAATTAGGAGCTATCATTGAGTGGTACATTGCAGTGTAGAAAATCTTTTTCACATCTTTTTGTTTGGATTTAATTTTAACTTTAGAGAGTTCTTTATTCCATTTATTTTTTGCTTGATTGTAAGTTTTATTAAAATTCCAATGTGGAATTTCATGTAGCAAATTTTCTAAACCGTTTTCCATGCTCACAGTTGAAACACCAAGCTTTAGAAATATTTCTTCATTGTTTTCAGTTGAAAATTCCAAAAAACCCTTTACATATTTTCCTTTTTTACTTAATGATTTTTGTTTTTTTTCTCGCTCATAGATGAAAAATTCCTTGATAGGTTTTGAAACTATAAATGAGAAATATTCTCTTTGATCATTAGCCCAACCACTTGAAAACCTGTACCCTTCAAATAGAGTATCATTCACTTTTCTGAGAAAAGTTTCTGTGGGTCTATCTGCACTTCCTTCTCCAAGATCTATAATAATGCGAGATTTTTTTGATTTTGGGAAAGTGTATCGATGAAAGCCTGCTCTTTCAGAGGCTGTTAATTCGACTTTTATGTCATATCTATCAAGCTCTACGCTGTAATACCCTGCTTTAGCAACTTCGTTTTCTTTTGTGTACAAAGAAGAGTAACCACTCATATGATTTTCTTGGTTACCTGCATTTACTTTCAATTCTCCTACAGCCGGCATTACAGTTAACTCACCCAAATCCGACATTCCAGTACCACTTACATTCAAATGACAAAACCCTTTAACAATACTGTCAGAGTAATGGTATGATGATGACCAATCCCATCCCTTGTTAAAATTTGTAGGACCTACCTGAACTCCTCCAAAGGGGACCGTTGCACCAACAAAAACATGACCATGGCTGTCTGAACCAATAAAAGGATCCACGTATTTAACATAGTCGTTTTTTAATTGTCCTTTGAAGCTAGAAAAAAATAAAATTATGATTAGAAATAACCCAAAAGATTTTATTGAAATTAAACTGATAAACTTATTTAACCCCCTACTATTTTTCATATGTTTTAATTTAATTTATTAAATTGAATAATTCCTCCACCATCAATTTTATTTAATTCCAACCATAAACTATTGAATTTTTCACCATTCAGGTGAACAGACTTTATGGTTTTAAGTTCCTCACCATCACTCTTAATTGTCAATGTGTTCGTTGGTAAATCAATTTTGATGTTTTTAAATTGTGGTAGATTTAAGGAAAAGCCAGCTGTCCCAGGAATGAGTGGGTACAATCCAATTGATGACAAAACATACCACGCCCCCATAGCTCCTAAGTCATCATTTCCAGGGAGTCCTGAGGAGGTAGTGTTGTACATTTCTCTGTGAATTCTATTAATGGTCAAAGATGTTTTTTCAAAACTATTTGTCAAGTTGTACACCCATGGGACATGAAAATCAGGTTCATTGCCGCTTGCAAACCAGTCATCTTCATAGCGTGCATCCAGCCTTTCAAATAACTGATCTAGTCTTTTTTCAGCAAAATCCTTTCCACCGATCGTGTCAATTAGACTTTCCAAATCATGAGGGACCATCCAAAAATAATTTTTATATGTTCCCTCTCTCCAATCAGATTTAATGTCTTTCCATTTACCATCAGGGTATCTTGAATTCAGCCATTTGATCTTAGGGTTATAGATGTTTTCCCAACTTTTTGATCTATCGATAAAAAACCTGTAATCTTCATCAAGCTCTAATGCATTTTTCGCAAACTGTCCAATGGCATAATCTGATGAAATATATTCTAATAACATAGATGCAAAAGTGTGACCGTCCCTAACAAACTCTGTCAAATAAGGTCTGATTTCTTGTTTTTGAGAATTCAATCTAGGAATCGTAGCACCTCTTTTCATGTGGAAATATGCCCTTTTCAAATCAAAATCTTTTGCGCCAAAAGCATAAGAGTTAGATATTAATATTGGCGTTGGATCTCCCTGCATTATTCCAGTTTCAATATTTGCTAAAATCCATCTCCCATAGCCACCAGCTTGATCTGCAAAATCTACGAGAGATTGTACCATATCACTACTTTGTTTTGGAAATAGAAATGCTAAGAGTTGAGCTTGCGTTCTGTATGTATCCCAAACACTAAATGAACTATACTGTTTTCTTTGATTTTCAACTATGTGAACTTTGAAATCTGATCCCATATATTCACCATTAGCATCACTTATAAGATTGGGATGAATTAAGGATCTATAAAAACTTGTGTAAAATTGAATGAGCCTATCGTTATCATTCGATTCAATCTTAATCTTACTTAAATGCTTGTTCCAAGAGTTACGATTGTAATCATTAAAACTATCAAAAGAAAAGTCAAGCTTTTCATAACCCAAATTCTGTTTAGCGTTTTCAGTTGATACATAAGATATTGATATTTTATAATTCACTTCTTTGTCTTTCGAAGTATCAAATGAAAATAATACTCCCGAATCTTTTCCGGTCACCTCTTTTACATCTAAAATATCAGATCCTCTCCACAACTTTTGTCTTAATGATGGCCTGTCGAATTCGACAGCAAAATATATTTTGTAATCAGTTTCAGTACCACAGAAGTTTCCACCTTTAGCGTAACCCTCACAAGTACGATCAGAAGTGACCTGAACATGGGCTTCAGAAACACTAGTTGAGTTTACCCCACTTCCGATTGCAATTGAACCTTTGTGAGTGGAATCATCAAATAAAAACCTTGCAAAACCTGCTCTCTCAGAAGATGTCAAGCTAACGTTGATGTTATTATTTACTGTTGCTTGAAACACTCCAGCCTTAGCAACCAATATTGAATCAATATTGTTAATTCCGTTCATATTGCTAGGAGATTCATTTACTTCACCTGAAAAAGGGACAACTGGAAAATTACCCATATTTGGACATCCAGCACCACTAAGCTGAGTGACAACAAAACCTTTGTGAGGAGAAAAAAAACTTGGGGTAAATTGAATCATGCCGAAAGGGTAGGTTGCTCCTAAAAAAGTGTATCCACTTTCTAACCCATTGTCTTTGGTTCCAATTCGCGTTTCTACATACCTTGTGAGGTCTTGACCTTTGACGTTAAAAGCCAACGAAATAATAAAAATCCAGTATAGTAATATCTTTTTCAAAACAGATTTATGGCTTTATTGCTCCATTCCCTTTAAAAGTCACTTCAATCAACTGACATCCACTACCACCAACTGTCTCAAGATACCTAATTTTTAAATATCTTACCATCTCGTTTGGTTCAACTTCAAATTCATATGAACTTAAATATGCACCATTAATATTAGTGGATGATAGTTTTATCCAATCTACATTTTCTAAACTTTCTGAACTTGCCGGGGTAGATGTTACAGAATTTCCTGAGAAGGTGAAAACAGGAAGAATCTCAGCATCATTCAAATCACTCCTTCCCCATATCTCAACTGATGTAGGTGTGTTATTGGAGCTAATAATTGATGGTTTAAAATGAAGTTTAACTTTAGTGAGCTGCGTAAACACACCTAAATCTAAGGTGAAATGGCCTGGTACAGCATTTTCTCCTGAATGGTACCCATATTTATCACTATATCGCCATCGGTTATTTCCATCAAATAAATAATTTAATGGTTCAGCTGAGTAAAAATTACCTGGATTATCACTTTGCATTACGGGCATTGAAAAAAGTGATTTATTAAGAAAAATTGACTCGCTGTTCTGACCAAAAAATGTGAGCTCAGTAAGTTGCGAACTATTATTTGTAACTGTGGATATGACCCTGTATCTTATGTAACGAAAAGAGCCAATATTTGGATCCATCATAAAACTGGCGCTAGTTGAGTTTTCTCCATCTAGATTTACTTCCTTTAATAATTTCCATCCAGAACTTATAAAACTTTCATCAGTATTTGAAGAAGTTTCAGCGCCATTTAAACTTTCTCTACCCCAAATTTGAAGACTTGTAATGTTGTTATCATTGAATTCCAAATGATTAGGCATGTCTAATTTTACTTTCCTAAGCGTTGATTTCACTCCTAGGTCAATCGTGAAATGGTGAGGAAATGTTCCTGGGCTTGAAAGAAATGTTTTTTCTTCATTACCTTCCCATGTACTGTCTCCATCAAATAAATATTTTGATGGTTTTGCACCATTGGAGGTACCAATAATGTCACTAGGCATTTCAACCATGGAAATAAATCGTTTATCTAACTCATCATAAGGTAAGTTAGGAAGTTCGTAGTCAACTTGATTAAGTGCAATCGTATCAATTCCACGATTATCTGATTGAACGTATGATATTGTTTTTATAACTGATCTAGGAACAAACTCTTCAAGTTTAATTTCTATTTGATTATAAAATATAGTGTCGAATTTAAATGCCTCATTATCAAGCTGATAATTCAAGGTTGTGTATAAAACTTTTGGAGATTCAGAATATCCAGCAAAATTCGCATAAGTATGACCATCACTTTTAGTTGTGTATCCAGAAAGTTTTCTGGATTCTTGATTGTTTATAAAATTATTTCCAACTGATTTACCAGCAACAATTTGGGGTATTGAAAGATTCCCATACTCATCTTCAGTTTGAATATCAAACTCGTAAGTTTGCTCATCAAGGTTTTCAATTATAAATGAAAAAATGTCATCAAGCTCTTCATCAATCTGAAATGATTCTTTTCTATCCTCAAATTCTACGTAAACTTTTTTTGAGTTTCCTAAAAACGTGGTCTGTCCATCAATCTGAGCCCTGTAGTATCCAGGTCTAACTTGTAAAGAATCTAATTTTCCAGAGTAAACAATCTCACCATCTAGATAACGTTCATGAATTGAATCCATATCTGTACATGAATGAATACTCAATACGCTAAGTGTCAATAAAATAAATTTATGTTTCATTTTTAATCAATTACTCCACCCCAAAAAGATAACTCCCCGATTACTGTTACCATTTGATTATTCCACGACTCAATATTTATAAATCTAATATATCTTATCTTTCTGCTTTGAGATATTGTGGTGAAGACAAAATCCTCTCCGTTATCTTGAAATAAATAATCCTCTTCTGTGTTCGATCCTGGTGGAAGTCCAGAGGGTTTAAATGATTCAAACTTCCCTAAAGGTATCCAACCATCTCCCGGATTTGAAGGATCATAAATTGGCAAGTTGTCTAGATTTTCTCTACCATAAATTTCAAATATTTTAGGGTTTCCATGTTTATAGAGTTCACTACCTCCTCTTTGATATAATTTAAATCTATTGAGTTTAACTCTTTGACCAAGATCGATAGTTATTTGGTGAGGAAGCGATAAAAAGTTCGTATGACCGCAATTCCATTGATTGCTCCATGAGCCGTCCCAAATTTGATTAGCAGAAAATCCATATTCACTAAAACTCTCATCACCAGGCATTGGCACAACTGACCAAAATGATTTTTCAATAAAAACATCCTTAAGCGGGGTGATTTCAAAGCTATTTGTTTCAGTCTGATTTCCCCATTGGTCTTCTACATAGATTACAAATGTTGTGGCAACAGGATCATAACCTCTAAAACTATAGGAGCTATTTTTTTGACTGGTGTAGAATGATTCCTTAAATTCAAGTTCGCCTGAATCGTTTAAAACAGACATGTTTAAAGAAACATTTGCTCCCGAGGTATTTTCATATGAAATATTGATTCCTCCAAAGTCTTGCCTGCCATCTATTGATCTTAATATATCATGTATTGGGGCTTCGAGAGGAGAAATCTCAACAATTTCAATTTCAGATTGATTGTTGCCTAAATCAAATGCGGAAACTTCAACATCAAAATTCCCAATTTTACCAAAGCCATTGATGTTTAAGCTATCAATGTATGCTGAAACAATCACTTGTTTTTTTTCACCTTTTTCATTTTTATACTCACCACTGATATAGAGTAAATCTTCATCAGATGGTGGAGTAAATTTAATTATTGCACCTCCAGCAACATTCTCAACTGAAGTAATGGCAACAACTCCTGGTGGGTCGTTGTCAGAACCAAATGCTTGATGACTTTCCTCTGAACATCCGTACACCAATAATATCAATAAATAAAATACATTTTTCATAACTAAATTTTTACCAGCCAGGATTTTGAACTAGGTTAGGATTTCTTAACAGTTCATTTTGACTAATTGGCCATAAATAATCTCTCTTTAAATACTTTCTATTAAATATATTTTTGACTTCATAAAAGCTTTGAACATCAGATTTAAAAATATTCCACCCTTTGATCGGTCGATTAAAATAATCATCTGCTAATTTCCATCTTTTAATATCCCAATATCTGTGGCCCTCTAATGCCAATTCGATCATTCTTTCCTGTTGGATTATACTTCTCATGCCATTTTTTGTTAGTGGTTTATTTGGGTTATTTGAATATGAACTCCAAGTTGAAACTAAATCACTACCAATATCGAGTCCTGCTCTATGTCTCACCTTTTGTATATGTTCGTAAACCTCATCATCTGGAACTTCCCTCGTCTCATTAAGTGCTTCAGAATACATGAGATATAAATCTGAAAGGCGAATAATTGGAAATGAGTATCCTTTAATTGTTGATCCTTGAAGGGAAATTATATTTTCGTAATGAACTAGTTTTTTGGCAAAGTATCCAGTTATTGAATATATTTCAAATCCTTGTTTCCCAGATGGCGCTCCGGCTTTTGCGTCCAAATGTGGAATGAAGTTTATGTTTTCGGTTTCCAACGAAAACCATTTCCCGCCATCAAAACCCAGTGTAGAATAAAATCTGGGTTCTCGAAATGTATGAAGCTTTGAAGTTGAGTAATTATCTTCAATGTAATACTTGTGATAATTATCTCCGTTGTTATCTAATATGGGAGTTTGAACAATTTCGTATCTACTGCCGTAGCCCCAGTTTACATCTTCCTCTATAGGTACTCCATTTTTAGAGTAAAATGTTTCAACCATATTAAGTGTTGGGGCATGTGATTTTTTTGTGTAATTGAATAACGCTGAATGATCAGCACTCCACCTTGGTTGACACCAGTTTTGTAAATCACCAGTCCATTCTGGCGCATAAGCCCATATAATTTCAGAATTAAAAGGCTCTGTAATAGCAGCTCGAAGACTTAATTCTCGTTCCACATCTTCAGTTAAACCTCCAAGTATGGGGATTTGCTTATTAAAATTATAAAGTTTGTGTCCATTAAGCTCTGCATTCTCAATGGCTGAAAAAAGTGCATCTTTGGCAAGAACCCATTTATTTGGATCATAATTTTGATTGACAAGATAATTTCCATCAGAATCTACTAATTCACTAAAATCTGTATTTCCATTGAACATCGGACTCGCAGCGTAAATTAATATTTTTGCTTTTAGGGCCATTGCTACAGGCATAGTTACTCTACCTTGTTCAGTGTATATGTAATTAATAACGCCTGGTAAATTCTCATTATCAATTACTTCATCTAGAAGGTTTGTCAAATAATTTACAACTGAGTCAATTGATTCCCTTTTAATGTATGTAGCTTCAGTTTGAGCTCCTACACTAATGTTTTCATCTACGATTGGAATAGGGCCATACATTTGCATTAACCAAAAATGATAGAAAGCCTTAAGCACTTTAACCTCATCTAGCCATCTCAACCTCTCCTCTTCATCCAGTCCAGGAACGTCTTTTAGATTAGCAATAAATATGTTACAATCCCTCAGAGCGTTAAATAAACTATGTGGTGCTCCTCTGCCACCATCCCAATAATTGAGATAGGGATCAGATTGATTTTGCATTCCTTTTGCAACTCTAAAGCTGGTTTCGTTGTTCATATAAAAGTCATTTTCAGCATAATACCAAACCTCATCGCCTGCTATCATTGAAAAATTTTGTTCTATGTGGGCATGCTCAGGGATGTAAGTGTAACATGTTGCAAGAAAGTTCTCTGCTGTAGATCTTGTGTTAAAAGCCAGTTCTAAAGTGGCAAGGTTGTCTGGAACAATATCTAAATATTCTTTTTTACAAGAGAAAAACAATAAAGCCCAAAACAAGTAATATTTTTTCATTCTAAAATTTAAAAATTTAAATTTAAACCAATATTGGTTGTTTGCTGAATAGGATAACCTAATCCGTTTCCACCCATCTCAACATCCCAAATTTTAAACCTGCTAATTGTCATTAGATTTGTTCCTGTTAAATAAATTCTAGCATTTTTGAGCTTAATTTTATTCAAAAAACTAGGGCTGAAAGTATATCCTACTTCAAGAGACTTTAGCCTTAAAAAAGTGCCGTCTCGAAGCCACCAAGTACTATTTCTATTGTTATTGTCAATGACTTGGTCTGATAACCTAGGCCATGAGGCATATAAATTTCTATCGTTTTCAGACCAATAGTCGTTTGCCCATGCAGTTAAAAGAGCATTATTACCAATCGCTCCTCCGTAGGTATCAATGAATGGGGATGAGTTATAGGCATCAATGAAAAATGATGATTGACCAGAACCTTGAAAGAAAAAAGATAAATCAAAATTTTTATATGATGATGACATTCCAAAACCATATATAATTTTAGGTGTTGTAGGATACCCTATTGGTACTTCATCATTAATATCAATAATTCCATCGCCATTTATGTCTTTATATTTAATATCACCAGCCATATATTCACCAAATGTTTGTAGTGGAGAATTTGCAACATCTGCTTCATCTACATATAAACGTTCAGCGATATAACCAAAAGGCTGAGATAGGTTCATGCCAATTCTTGATCGCCAAGGTAAGCCAGCACTGGTATAGTCTAACTCTTCATAGAGCTCATATTTACTATCCGCAAAGGAAAAATTGGCACGTGCCCCAATAAACAAATCATTAGCGAAATCTTGATTGTAGTCCAATGTGACTTCGAATCCGTTTGAGGATGCTTTTCCAACATTTGCTCTAGTAGGTGCTTGCAAGCCCAGGGTTGATGGAACTTGTGCTCGATCCATTAATATATTTGTACGAGTTTCAGTAAAGTAATCGGCTTGTATTTCAATTCTATCAATAAGTCCAATTTCAACTCCTAAGTTTAACATTTCAGCTTTTTCCCAGGTAATTTGGCTGTTTGCGTATCTGTTTATACTTACTCCATTGATATAATTTCCAAATTCTTGACCAAATGCGGCGCCCATTGCGCCATTATTTAAGTTTACCTGGGATATGTAGAAAAATCTATCATCAGAACTTCCAATTTGATCATTTCCAACCAATCCATATGTAGCCTTAAATTTTAACTTAGACAATACACCTGACAATGGTTTTATAAAGTTTTCTTTAGAAGTATACCATCCAAGACCAAAAGAAGGAAAAAAACCAAATCTTTCATTTTTAGCAAACCTTTCCGAACCATTATAGCCAAAATTAAACTCTGAAAAATACTTTCCATCAAACGCATAAGTAAACCTTCCTGATAAACCTAAATTTCTAAATGGTAATGAACTCTGAAGGTTTCCGGCATTAGCATACTTTAGCTCCCTCATTATCCCAATGAGCATTCCAGAAATTTCATGTTTTTCTTTAATTGTTTTGTTATAATCAATCGCAGATTCGAAATACGTTGAATTGGTAATTATTTTATTACCCTCGCTATATTCAAGATATTCAGTTCCTTGGTTTGGGTTTAGTGCTACAAGACTGTATGCGTCGCTTTGAAAATCATAGTTTCCAAGAGAATAATAAAATGGATTGTATTTTCTTTCAAGGTTATAGAATGAATATCTAGATGTATTTCCTAAAAACCTTAGGTTTAGACCATCAGTTATAAAGCCTAAATTTTGTTTGATTTCAACAGTAGCTAAAAAATTATTGTAACTCTCATCCTTATAACCTCTCATCAAATCGGCATAAGGGTTTAGATAATCCCCAAATTGTCCATAATTACCATAAAGAGGGTGAGTGGTGTTTTGAAATTGAAGATCGGGTTCATATTCCTTCGGGTAGAGAACTGAATTGGCTTTCATTGCTTTCTGATAAACAAGTTCACCTCCATCCAAAGGACCAGTGTAGTCATCAAAGTTGCCGTTAAATTTAAGAGCAACTTGTGTAGTTTTTGTCAAGTTCACATTGATATTGGATCTTAAGGAAATTCGATTGAACTTGATGTTGTTATTAAAGTTATTTCTTGGGTCAATCTTCAAATTCCCATTGTCTGTGTTGATCGTGCTTGCTAAATAATATCTTGCAACTTTTCCTCCACCACTTAGATTAAAATTGAACCTGGAATTCATAGTATAATCTTCAAGTAGTTCATCAAACCAATTTACTGTTGGATAAGCCATTTTGTTTCGATTTGGGTCTTCTGAAATGAGTATTTTTTCCAAAGAGTAAATCCTTCCGCCTAAAGCATTCCTTGTGGTTAATGCTTCATTATGTAATTTCATGTAAGTGATTGGATCAGCAATTTTTAATGATTTTGTAGGTTCTGAATATGAGCTTTCGTATCTAATATTAATACTGACCTCTCCTTCAATCCCTTCTTTTGTTGTAACTAAAATCACCCCATTAGCACCCCTAGCTCCATATAAAGCAGTAGCAGTAGCGTCTTTCATTATTGAAAAGCTCGAAATATCGTCAGGTTGTAATCTTGCAAGATCTCGTGAAGTGGTTTCTATCCCATCTATTAAAATAAGTGGAGACCTTGCATATCCAAAAGTACTAACCCCTCTAATAAAAAACTCTGAATTGTCTCGACCTGGCTCACCGCTTCTTTGATATGCTATCACACCAGCAATTCTACCGGCAATTGAAGTCGTTAAATTGCTAGTTGGCACCCTGAGCTCTTTAGGGCTTATTGAGGTGACGGCTGCAATTACACTTGATTTTTTCTGTTTTCCATAAGCAACAACGGTTATTTCATCTAGGTTTTCGATATCTTCTTCAAGTACTATATTTATGTTATCTAAGCCAATTGTTGACATTATTTTGTCTTTAAAACCTAAATAACTGATAGTTAAATTCGAATTGTTATTATTAAGCCTAATTGAAAAATTTCCATCAAAATCTGATACAGTTCCATTTGTTCTATCAGATTCCTCAATAATTGATGCTCCTACTACGGGAGATTGAAACGAATCCAAAACTTGACCTGTGACAATTCTGACTTGTGAGTGCACAAAATGAGAACCTATTAGAATTATAAGTACGACCAACTTTTTAAAAAAGTTATTCGTTTTTAATTTTCGGTTACCATGACAAAATAGTCTTCTCATTGATTTGTGAATATACATATTTGACTATACAAAAACTATACATACTTAAATTTTTTGTACTTTTTTATACTTCATTATGACTGCATTTTTCATGTTTTAATCATTAATCTTATAATTTAAATTATTATTATATAATATATTAACAAATAAAACCATATTATTTTATATATTCACAGTCTACATAGGTATTGTTTAACTTAACAAGTTTTAATATGAATAAACTATACATTTTATTTTTCTTTACACCTGCATTTATTATTTCTCAATCATTAACAGTTGGAGCAAGTGGAAATGTAATTATAGCTGATGGAGCAATGCTAGAAGTTGCAAATTTAGCTTTGACACCCTCTGTTGAATACACGATTTCAGGGACTAATGATTTGACTAAATCATCTACTGCTGTGACATCCAATGGAAACAGCAGTATTTCACAGGTACACTCAACAACTACTACATTGGAAAATTACCTTGGAGTAGTTTCATTAAAATACGATGATGGAGATTTAAATGGCATTACGGAAGCGGATTTAATTCTTGAACTTCAGTCATCTGATGGATCTTGGACGTCATACACTCCTTCTTCTTTGGATTCTAACAATAATGCTATTTCATATGATTTTACTTCAGCAGTTTCTTTTAAAGCAATTACAGCTAGTTCATCTTCAGCTACACTAACAATCACTGACGATGATTTATTAGATAACATTAGAGTTTTTCCAAATCCAACAATGGATTTTATAAATATCTTGTCACCTGACACATATGGTGCTGAATTATTTAATGTATTTGGTCAGAAATTAATATCAACTAACAAAAACAAAATAGATATTAGATTTATAAGTACCGGTAATTACTTTTTAAAATTAAAAGACATTAATAACAACATAAAAACATTTACAATCATTAAAAAATAACAACATGAAATATTTAAACTTTACATTAATATTTACACTTTCTCTTTTTGTTAGCGAAGTTTATGCGCAGGTTCCTGATCAAGATAAAAAGCCAGCTATAGTATTTGTTGAAGACGGCAA